>Ga0315545_1000245_pt1 | contig 60275 bp, 37 predicted proteins | sample SalMarSW160210MG_FD_203096 | JGI IMG/M metagenome (GOLD analysis project Ga0315545, IMG submission 203096) | Salt marsh sediment microbial communities from the Plum Island Ecosystem LTER, Massachusetts, United States - Salt Marsh Sediment SW1602-10 ...
GCGTAATGTAATTATTAAAAATGTGACTTTTTCCAAAGTGTTAAGAGCAGATGAGATAGAAATAAACGGGGGTGCCAGAAATGTGTGGATTGACCATTGTGAATTATTTACTGACCGTGACCATGATAATGACGAGGATTATTACGACGGATTGCTGGATATAAAAAATGAGTCTTCTTTCATTACTGTTTCATGGTGCTACCTGCACGACCATAATAAAGGTGTTCTTATAAGCTCAGGTGATGATAGTTATCAGGACAGTGTGCAGCGTATCACTTTCCATCATAATTATTTCTATAATTGTAATTCGCGGTTACCCAGTATACGTTTTGGGAAAGCTCATATATTTAATAATTTTTATGAGGATAACGGTACAGCTGTTAATACAAGAATGAATGCCTGTGTAAGGGTTGAGAAGAATTATTTTCTTAATACCGACACAGGTGTCGGTATGCTTTATAGTCCGATACCCGGCAGTGTTGAATTAATTGATAATATTTTTGAGAACACTTCATACTTTGATTCACCTGTGTGCCAGTTGGATGTTCCTTATTCTTACAACTCGTTTATTGATAACGCTGAAGATCTTCCTGCATTAATTCCTGCCAACATAAGGAATATCCCTGCTTCATTAAGTGAAAAATACAGCCTAAGCGGTTATGAACTATTTAGTTATCCAAATCCTGCAAGAGGGACATTAACAATCTCATTTAAACTGCCTCAAAAATCATTTGCCACAATTTCCATACATGATATAACAGGAAATGAAATAAGATTAACAAGTAATAAAGAATATAATGAAGGAAGGAATGAAGTAGAACTAAATATGTCTGATTTTAAACCTGGTATTTATTTTTATAAAATAAAAACTGACCATATTACTGTTATTAAAAAGATGATTATCCAATAATAACAGGGTCTTTATATTCATCCTGATTCATTCTTACAAAAAATCCGGTTCTTTTGGAACCGGACTTTATTCAAATATTATTATCAGGTCTTTATTTCACAATGAGTTGTTTTATATATGTATTATTATTATGCTTCATTTTTATGAAATAAATGCCGGCATTTAGTCCACTTAGATCAAGTTTGATCTTTTGCTTATTAACCTTTGTACTAAGCACTGTTTCTCCCAAAACGCTGATGACTTTCAGATCACTATTTACCACCGTAAAAGGAAAATCAATAAACACATAATCATCAACAGGGACAGGATAAACCTTTAAATTGTTTATGTATTTATCTGTTATATCAGATTCAAGCCCAAGGTATAGTTCCTCTGGTATATCGGCTCCTTCCCCGGGAGCATAAGCTCCGCTGGCATCCCATATTAACCAGTCAAAAATACCCGAAATGGTTGTCCCATCACTTCCATCACCAATTTTGAACCAGTTATCACTCCTTTGTTTGCTAGTAGCTCCTGTTAGTATTTCAACCGGATCTTCATCTAAATAGGCTGTAAACGTTTCTCCGTCCATTGTTATCCTATATATCTGCCATTCAGTTAAGTCGGGCACCTTAATAGCAGCCTCCTCAACATATGCAAGAAAAAGACTATCATCATAACGGATTTGTAATTTACTGCCATAACTTACACTCCTGACATCAATTTCAGCAACCTTATCAGAAAGGGAACCATCAATTCCTTTAATCCTGGCTACAATAGTTGACTTCGTAGTTCCTGATACACCCCATTCCATACTATATGTTGTATTAGCGACCGGATTTCCATCAGCATACATATCGAATTTCCAGAGTTTATTACCTGCAATATCAGGATCATCGATAATAATTGAAAAGTTTGTAGCACCCTGTGGATCATTATCTCCTACTGAAAATCCTGCAACTTCAGGGATAGTACTGCAATCCCAGACAGTCCATTGCTGTGTATTAGCATTTAAACTAAGCAAGCAAATGCCAATTATCAGCATACTTATGAGTTTGAATTTTGAGTAAATAGTTTTCATGGTTAATATTTTTCGGTTAATTGTATAATGTAATAAAATAATTTAAGCTTCAATTTATAAATTCATTCTTTAAATTAAAAATATTTAACCTGATTTATTTGATAGAGCAATAAATTACTGAGGAATTCTTGAAAATTAAGCATGGAATTAAGCTAATACAAGTCTTATGTATCTGATTATTTTTAAAGGACTTGTAACTAACCAATTACCTGCTCAGGGGCATCCATACTGTCATGTCGGAATGGCCCCTGTTTCCCCAGGCATAGTAAGGTATTAATCTTATATTTACCGGCAGGTGATTATCTTCAGGTAATTCCCTGTAAAGAAGACCATTCCATCCGGAATTATCTGTCAGTAAAGCTTCTCCCTCCAGACATAAAATTTCACTGTTTTTAATCCTCATCATTCTGGGCTTCAGATCAATTTTTGCAGGGATGACTACATCAAATATTTTATTTGTTCCGGGAATATCAACAGATTCAAGGCAGTAAACAACAGGTCCTCGTTTTACTGCTACCTGGTTGCGTGTTTCTTCAACCAGCGGATTTGCCTCTATAAGTTTTGCAGGCATAGGAATAATAAGTTCCACTTCATCACCTGCTATCCATTTACATCTTATTTCAGCATACTCACCGGGAACAGCAGATAGATCACTTCTTATTCCGTTAATCCGTATTTCGGCTTTATCACACCAGCCTGGTATTCGTAAAAAAACAGAAAATTCTTTTTCAGGTACCTGTTCAAGTGATATTTTAATGTTCCCATTCCACGGGTAGCTGGTTACCTGTGCCAGTTTTAATTTTGATCCGTCCTTTAGAGTGGTGGAAAGAATATTAGCTCCGTATAAATTTATATACAGCCCTTTATCTGACATGCTGTAAACATAGTTGTGTATTTCAGCTATTGTACGTATTGTATTTGGCGGACAGCAATTACAGTAACTTATATATTCTTCACGTTCTTTTGACCAGCGTAATGTATAGGTTATATCGTCAGTGACACAGAGCGGATTAGTATAAAAATAACTTTTACCGTCAAGGCTGACACCTGCAAGAAGGCTGTTATACATGGTAAGCTCCATAATATCAGCATAGCGGGCCTTCCCGGTGATTAGCAGCATACGCCAGTTCCACAGTATATTTCCTATATTGGCACAGGATTCGTTGTGGGCAGTGATATTGGGAAGCTGGTAGTCACGTCCGTATGCCTGATGTATCTGCTGAATTTCAGCAGGATTGTATGAAGTACCGTCAGGAGAAACTCCGTCATAAAGAGCTCCGCAAGCCCCTGTTATATACAACTTCTTTTGTACCACATCATCCCATATCAGGTTAAGAGCACCCATAAGCGAATCATCACCAGTCTCAGCATATACATCAGCTACACCCGCATAGAGATAGTTTGCCCTTACAGCATGTCCGACAGCCTTTGACTGCTGCCTGAAAGGAATACGATCCGTGTTGTGGTCCGTTCCGTTCCTGACAAGGCCCCTGATGTTAATAAGGCTTTCTGCCAGCTCCAGGTATTTTGGATCTTTGGTTGTACGATACATTTCAACAACACCCATATAATGTGATGGGCATATTGCACTGCGGGCCAGTTCAGGTGATGACCTTTTGTAAAAGTCATACAGAAAATCCGCTGCTTTTTTTGCCACATCCAGTAATGTAGTTTTACCTGTAGCCCGGTAATGGATGCATGCAGCTGTCATTAAGTGTCCCATATTATATGTCTCAAAATCAAGCCTTTCCTGAAATTCTTTCTTGCCGGATGCTTTGTTAAGTTGATCAATGATTACAGGGGTATGGATATAACCATCCTCACGCTGTGATTTTACTATAACCTTAATAATATTATCCATAAGCCTGTCCAGTTTCTTATCTCTGGTCACTGAATAAACACTTGCTGCTGATTCAAGCCATTTATAAAAATCACCATCGCTGAAGGGCGGGCCCTTGTGGGTGCCTTTTTCTTTTCCTGATGCTATCTCAAAGTTTCTGAATGAATGGCTGACATTTGCATCGGATAACTTTTGCCACATGCCCGGTACCATAGAATCCTTACATACCTGGAAACGTTCTGCCCAGAAACCTTTTGTCCATTTTACAACATCCATATCAACACTGCCAAGCAGGGCATAGGGGCTTTCTAATGTGTTAACCAGGCTTTTTTCCTGTGTCTTTATGTCCTGTAATGATATATTAAGAAAAAGTGAAATGATTATTATACCTGTTGGCCTGTTCATAATAATACTGCTAAAGGTCTATATTCTATTGGTTAATAAGTGCCTCAAATTTATATTCGCCTGAACCTGTTTCCAAAATTACCCGTCCATCTTTAATACCTGTAACTTTTATATTTTGATCCCCGGAGACAGGAGCATTATTTTCAAGAACTTGCTCAATTCCTTTTGCAGGGATATGGATTTGTGCCGTTGTATTCGGAGGAACAACGATGTTGAGCCGCAGTTTTCCGTCTGTCATTTGCCAGTGTGATAAAATTTTTCCATATACAGAATGGTATTCTGCTTTGGCATATGTTAGCTGTTCTGTAATATGGGGTTTGATTATAGTTTTTTTATAACCGGGAGTTTCCTGGTCTGCCTGAATTCCGGCCACTTTAGTATACAGCCAGTTACCAACAGCACCATAAGCATAATGGTTAAAGGAATTCATCCCTGGATCCTGAAATGTGCCGTCGGGCTTAATGCCGTCCCATCTTTCCCATATAGTTGTGGCACCCTTTGTTACAGGATAAAGCCATGAAGGATATTCTTTCCTGAACAGCAGCATAAAGGCTAAATCCTCATATCCATAATCTGTAAGGACATGACAAATAAGGGGTGTACCTAAGAAACCTGTTGTAATATGCCCGAATCTTTTTACATCTTCAGCCAGGCGTTTTGCAGCTATTTCTTTCAGGTTTTCCGGAAACAGGTCAAATGCCAGTGCCAAAACATAAGCCGTCTGCGTATTCGAAGACAGGCGTCCGTTTGGAGTTATGAACTCTTTCTGAAAAGCGTTTTCAATATTCTGCATCAGTTCCCGATAATCTCTTGCATCCTGATCTTTGCCAAGAATAACTGCAGTCTTCTGAAGCAGGCCTGTTGAATAGTAGAAATAAGCTGTTGCAATTAAATCCTTGTCAGTTGTAGCACCGGGATAATCTGAGCGGGTAGTGGCAAATGCCAGCCAGTCCCCGAAATGAAATCCTGTATTATACAGGTAACCGCCTTCTGCCTGGTTTCTCATATATTCTACCCAGGCTTTCATAGATTCATACTGTATTTCAAGGATACGGGTGTCACCGTAAACCCTGTAAACCGTCCATGGTATTATCAGGGCAGCATCAGCCCAGCCCGTAGCACCACCACCATTCAGTATATTCGGAATTACATAGGGTACACTGCCGTCTTCTTTCTGGTCTGCAATAAAATCTTTCATCCATTTTGTATAAAATCCTGCGGCATCCATATTAAAGCAGGCAGTGGGTGCAAAAGCCTGGGCATCGCCTGTCCAGCCGAGTCTTTCATCCCGCTGGGGACAATCCGTGGGTATATCAAGAAAATTGCCCCGTAAACCCCACTGAATATTTTTTTGCAACCGGTTGATCAATGTATCAGAACATTCAAAGTCCCCACTGGGTGTCATATCCGAATGAATAACATTTGCTGCCAGATCATCAACAGAAATTTCTCCGGGATAATCCTTAACTGCAATATACCTGAAACCTTGAAATGTAAAATGCGGTTCAAATGTTTCTTCACCTTCTCCCTTAAAAATATATTGTACCTCCTGTCTGGCGGCCCTAAGATTATCGGTGTAAAAATTTCCCTCTTTGTCCAGTACCTCAGCATGCCTTAATGTTATTTTTGTACCGGCTTCACCGTGCAGTTTAAATTGGACCCAGCCAACGATGTTTTGGCCTAAATCAAAGACCAGGTCACCCCCGGGAGTAGTAAATTTGTTAACTGGCTTTATGGCTTGTGTAATACGGACCGGGACACCTTCGGATGCTATTAGTATGTCTTTGCTATGGCTTTTTTCTATTACGGTGTTCCAGTTTTTATCTTTAAATCCGGGTTCATCCCAGCCGTCCATTTCCAAACGGGCATCATATGTTTCTCCATTATATATATCCGATTTTAAGATCGGACCAGTGGATGCTTTCCAGCTTTTGTCCGTAATAATTATTTCTTTTAATCCGTCTTCATAGATAATTTCCAGCTGTAAAATAAGTGCAAGTTTATCCCCGTAAATACCTTTCTTACCGCCCCATGCCAGAAAACCCCGGTACCAGCCATCACCAAGAATTACCCCAATTGTGTTCAGGCCGTTGTTTACTTGGCTGGTGACATCATATACCTGGTACTGTAAACGTTTATTATAGCTTGTCCATCCCGGAGTAAAAAGCTGATCTCCCACTTTTTCACCATTCAGGAATAATTGATAAAGACCGTGGCTGGAAATATAAACTTTTGCTTCTTTTATTTTACCTTTCAGGTTGAATTCCTTTCTCAGGAAAGGACAGGGATTTGATATTGTGTCAACTTCAGGAATATTCGGTTCAATCCATGAAGCTTTCCAGTCAGATCCATTTAGCAATCCCATCTCCCAATAGGCAGCTTCACTCCATTCAGATTCCTGTCCGTTGTTATCCCAGACTTTTACTTTCCAGTAAACACGCCGGCCCGATTGTAATAACGGACCTTTATATTCTACATGAATGGATTGCTCTGAACTTACTTTTCCTGTATTCCAGATCAAATCATTTTCTGATTCAAGATCTTCTTCTGAAAGGGCTGCTTTAATCTGATAAGCTGACTGCATGATATTCCTGTCCTGTGAAAGTATTTCCCAGCTTAATCTTGGCCTGACAATGTCAATTCCCAGAGGATTTGTCTTATATTCTGTTCTTAAATTAGTTACTTCAGGCTTTATCTGACCTTTAATTACAGCTGTATGAACGAGTGTAATAATTAGAAATATAAATATCACCGGACGGTGAAGGTGCTGAACATTACTTCTTTTTGATTTCATGATTGTATTTGTATTATTTAAGTGTAATATAATAATAATTTTGATTTCTTTAAAGACTGTTTATTTTTGTTGACAAAAGTAATTTTAAACGTATGAAAAAGACTGGATCAATAATAATTATCGCATCATGGCTAATTATTAACATAACTGGTGCTATTGCACAGGCAGATACAACTTTTCCTGCATCTGCTATATGGGAATTATCTAATCCTTCTACCGGGGGAACCGGATTAACCGCGGCAACAGCAGGTAATATTACTGCAGAAGAAGAATCTTTTGGCAGCGATACAGATATGAGAGATTACACAGGCTGGGAAGGCAGCCAGAGAACACAAATTCTGGGAGGTGAATGGCCTGCAAATCAGAATACCCTGATTGAGTCGGTATATATTCAATTCGCACTGGCACCGCAAACCTATAGTATTTTATACCTGGATTCGGTATCTCTTGAAATAACAGCTACTGCTATTAACACTATGAGGGCTGAGGTATACTGTTCAACTGATCCTGATTTTGCTGCATCCACCCAGGTCCCGTTCTCAACAGGTATCGCAGGTAATTATATACCAAGGGATAATTTCTTTCATATTAGATCAGAGGTCAACCTGACAGTGGACGATGGTGAAACTTTATATGTGCGTGTTTATCCGTGGGTTGAAGATCCTAATGTCAGATCAGGTAAATATATTTGCCTGAGAAATGTCGAAATATCAGGTCAGATAAAAAGCCTTTCGCAGTTCGCGTCAGTAGTATGGCCAATTGATACTGAGGGCAGTTATGAAATTTCAGGGCCACTGCTTGCAGAACCAAATTCATATTCCGGTAAAATGAAATATTACGCGGCAACAAGACTTCCGAAATATGGCACAACCGACAGTATTGACCTTGGAGCTGTTCATGCACTGACTGAAAACTGGCAGGCAGCATCAGGAATTCAGGATAGTATGTATATAGAGTTTGTAAGCGGACCAAAATTTGGAGGAACCTTCATTATTGATTCTATCTCTCTTTGGATTGGCGGATGGAATACTTCAACACTAAGGGCAGAAGCCTGCTTTTCCAAAGATCCCGAATTTACTGCAAAAAAAATAATAATGGAAGATTCCGCCCTGGCGGACAATGCAGCGGAACAATGGGTTACTCAGGTTAATGATACTGTATTTACAGGTGAAAATATATACCTGAGGGTATATCCGTATAACACAATAGCTGAAAGCGGCGAGAAAATGCCGGCAATACATGATGTAGCTGGATACGGACGACTGGAAGGGATAACTGCAGATCCTCCTGTTGTTACTACAGCAGATCTGTCCTATCTGTCAACAACATTTGTTACCTGTGGTGGAAATATTCCATCAGACGGGGGTAAACCCGTACTGGAGAGAGGGGTAGTATGGAACACATCAGGAAGTCCGACTACCATTGATAATAAAACTGCTGACGGAGGAGGAACGGGTTCCTTTGTGAGTCTTGTAACCGGACTCACTGCGGGCACGGATTATTATCTGCGTGCATATGCAACCAATGCTGCAGGAACAAGTTATGGCAATGAGAGATCATTTACTACGCTTGACTCAATAGTTGTTCCGTCAGTTTCAACTTCATCAGTTACAAATATTATGGCTGTTTCTGCTGAAGGAGGCGGGAATGTAACAAACTGGGGCGGGGATTCGGTAGTATCCAGGGGAGTGTGCTGGAATACTACAGGCAATCCCACAACAGCCGATAGTACATCTGAAGATGGTTCCGGCCCGGGTACATTTACCAGCTTTATATATCCCCTGGAAGAAAGCACAAAGTATTATGTACGTGCATATGCAACAAACAGTGCAGGAACAGGTTATGGAAATCAAATATCATTTACTGCAAAGGTATATGCCCCTGATGTAACAAAAGTTGTAGCAAAGGATGGAAGTGGAGATTATACTACAGTTCAGGCGGCATTTAATGCCGCACCTGTTAATTATACAGGCACATTTACTATATATGTAAAACCAGGGGTATATTATGAAAAACTGAACCTGTATGCAAATAAGGTCAATATTGTGTTAAAGGGAGATCACCCTGACAGTACTATCTTAACATACGATGATAATGCCAGCTCAGCAGGAAGCACATCCGGATCATACAGCACTGCCATTGAACCAAATGATTTCACTGCTATGAATATTACTTTCCGGAATACAAACCAGGATGCCCAGGCTGTTGCATTACGTGTCAACGGAGACAGACAAAGCTACTATGGATGCAAGCTTTTGGGATTTCAGGATACTTACTATACTTATGGGACAGGCCGTATCTATATGAAACATTGTTACATAGAAGGTTCTGTGGACTTTATATTTGGCAGGTCAACTGTGGTATTTGACAGCTGCGAGATAAACGAAAACAGAAACGGCGGAAAGTTAACTGCTGCAAGTACAGAGTTTGAATCTAAATTTGGTTATGTATTTCTTGACTCTAAAATTACTGCTGATGAAATTGGTTATGAAGGAACACCCGTTAATTTGTTCGTTCTTGGAAGGCCCTGGCAGAAAGCGCCGCGTACTGTATTTATTAATTGTGAAGAGCCTGCGGCCCTTAGCGGAGCAGGCTGGGAAACATGGAATGTGCTGCCTGCCATATATGCCGAATACAAGTGTTTCGGACCTGGTTCCGATACCACATACAGGATTTCAATAAGCCGTCAGCTTACTGATGAGGAGGCGCTTGATTATACTGTTGAAAACATATTCTCAAGAGAAACACATCCTGGTTTTAGCTATGACTGGCTGCCGGACCGGTCTTTTAAAAGGCTTAACCAGGCTATAAGTTTCAGCGAGTTACCCGGGAAAAGGATAGGAGATCAGCCATTTGAACTTACTGCAAAGGCCAGCTCCGGTTTACCGGTATCATATACCAGCTCCAATACAAATGTAGCTGTTATCGAGGGAAATCTTGTTACTTTAACGGGTGAGGGTACTACAGATATTACAGCTTCACAGGAAGGAAATTTTCTTTATTATGCAGCTCCTGATGTTGTTCAGACACTCACCTTAAATATAGCTTCTGCTGCCGAAGAAATAGAATCACAGGGAATAATAATATATCCTAATCCTGAAAGCAGTTTAATTAAAATAAGTAGAACGGTAACTAACTCAGAAAATGTTGCTATTTATGACTTAACCGGACAAATAGTACTTAAAAAAACCCTGAATTCGGAAGATGAGAGTCTTGATATCACATTATTGCCACAAGGAGTATATATTTTAAAATTCCGGAATCTGTCATATAAACTTGTGGTTAATTAATTATACCAATCTCACTCAACCATTTTTCGCATAATATAGGCCAAAGATCAAGTGAACCGGGATTATCCCTGAGTTGAATAGAATGGCCTCCCCGGGGAAAAATATGCAGACTACATCCTGAGACATTATTATCAGTCAGAGCCCGGTAAAACAGAAGGCTGTTAAAAGAGCTTACTGATTTATCATTTGCAGCATGTACAATGAAACAGGGAGGTGTGTAAGAACTTACATGCAATTCACTTGAATATTTTTCAATTATTTCTTTTGCAGGATTGTCTCCAAGAAGGTTGTCCCGGCTTCCCTTATGGGTATATTTACCCATAGAAATAACAGGAGAAATAAGAATTAAGAAATCAGGATGACAGGATATTTTATCCAGCGTGTCGCCTACGGATGAAACATCATCAGAATGAGTTGCAAGAGTAGATGCCAGATGGCCTCCTGCCGAAGTTCCCATAATACCTATCCTGTCAGGTTGTATTTCCCATTTTACCGCATTAGCTCTAATTATACGCATAGCACGCTGTGCATCCTGTAATGGAGCCTTTTCCCTCTCAATAAGGTCAGGAGAATGAGGAAGCCTGTATTTTAATACAAAAGCAGCCATGCCCATGGTGTTAAACCATTTGGCCAGCTGAAATCCTCCGAGTATATATGTCAGGTGATGATATCCACCGGACGGGCAAATAATCACAGCACTTCCTGTATTTTCTTCTTTTGATGGAAAGAATGTATATATACCAGGCATATCTACCTGTAAAATCCTCTCATCTACTATAACTTCTTCCACATTTATTCCCCTGGAATTTGGAATATTATCCCCTGGCCACAGGGGCATAAAATCCTGGGTAATTGTTTTCTGAGAGTAAATTAACAGGAAATAGCACAATATTAGTAGCCGTATCATATATTCTGTTTTATTATTTAAGTGTAATATAATAATAATTTTAGTTTCTTTTATTACTGTTTATTATTAATGAACACATGTAATTTTGTTATTTAAGTGTAATCAGATACAATCCAACCATAATCCAAGATCAACAGTGAAAAGTGCTGTGAAAGAATCCAGGAAGCGGTACGGGAGTATTGAAGTGTAAAAATGGTCAATCACATTCGGTTTTTCAGGTTATAGAAATGATAATGTGTGAGTATTTGGAGTGACTTAACAGAAAAATCATCATTATGAACGGACATGTAGGAATTTAGCTGCAATCCGTCTCAACCTGTAAATTATTAAAATTATATTGGCGGAATCGAAATATTCATATAAGTTTTGTTTATTTCATTTAAATTTTGTTAAATTTTCTAGAAATTTTGTTTGTTATTTATTAAATTTAAAAAAGTAAATAAACGAAAATATAAACTGTTTAGCATATACAAAATAAAATTATAGTAGCAGCTATATTATCAAAACAGTAAAAGTAATATAATATATCTTTAATAGGATTCTCAGTACATAGACTTTCGTTTGATGGATTTTAGTTAATAATTATAAAAGGCTGCCTCAAAAGGGAAGCCTTTTATATCATGCAATCCATTGGAGTAAATTAAATGTACTACTATCTTAAGAAATTTTCTAATATGTATAAGTAAAATCAAAGTAAAATTAAAATATCGCATATATGCAATAAAAAATTCCATCTTAAGAACAGGTAGGAATTAATAGAGCATTTTATATATATTTATCAACAAATAAAAAATATAACTTAAATAAGAATGAAACAATATTACGTATTACTATTATCGATTATTTTTTTTAATCAATTCAATCAGGCTAAGTCTGAGGTTTCATATACAGCTCAAACTCATCGTGTTATAGTGTCAACTGATATTGGTGGTACTGATTTTGATGATTATCAATCAATGGTGCATTTGCTGGTGTATGCTGATACATTTGATGTTGAGGGAATAATTTCATCTCCTTTTGGTGATGGACGAAAAGAACATATCCTAGAAGCTATTGATGCATATGAAAAAGATTATCCTGGACTTAAAGCTTATTCAGATAAGTACCCTACTGCGGATTCCTTACGTAAGATTGTTAAGCAAGGGGCAATTGATACTCCTGGTCCAATTGGATACGGTGTACCAACAGAGGGTTCCAATTGGATCATTGAATGTGCAAGGAGGAATGATCCCCGGCCATTAAATATTCTAATATGGGGTGGGATTGAAGATCTTACACAGGCTTTACATGATGCGCCGGATATTCTTCCAAAACTGCATGTATATTTCATCGGGGGTCCTAATAAAAAATGGTCGGTAAACGCTTATCAGTATATTGTTGAAAATCATCCCAGCCTTTGGTTTATAGAATCCAATGCAACTTACCGGGGGTGGTTTGTTGGAGGTAACCAATCCGGTCAATGGAGTAATACAGGATTTGTTAGTACTTATATAAAAGGTTTTGGAGCTTTAGGTAATTATTTTTATTCAAAAGGCACTAAAATGAAAATGGGAGATACTCCATCACTTACGCGTTTGCTCTATGGGACTTCTGATGACCCCACTCAACCCAGCTGGGGCGGTCAGTTTGTTCGTGCATGGGAACGTCCGCATAAAGTATTTTATCGCACCACAACCGAACTAGACAGCATTGAACAATTTGGTGTTCTTGAACTACTTTTACCGTTTAAAGCAGATACAATTTCTAACCCGGTTGCAACATTGAATATTGACAGGCCTATTAAAGCACTATTGCAAAATGACACTGTAAGATTTCTTTTTTCTCCAAAAAATCCTTCAAATTATAATTATATAATAACCAGTAACATTCCATCAATAAATAATTTAGCGGGTAGTATTACATCGTACCGGCCACCGGCATCTAACAAATTAAATCCTTCTCCATTATATTCCAATTGGTGGACAGATGATCCTTCGCCGGAATATATTGAAGATGGTCATATTGGGGTTAAAACTGTTAATCGTTGGAGAGAGAATTTTCTTAAAGATTTTGCAGATCGAATGTATAGTTGTGCTTATTTTCCGAATACATATTATAAATTAAATATTGAGGCCAAAAATGGCTCTGTTACAAGAAGTATTGATGATTCAACCTATAAAGCAGGTTCAAAAATTACACTTACTGCTGTACCGGAAGATGGTTACAAATTTTTAAAATGGGAAGGCGATGTTAAGGGCGCTAATCCAATAATAACGGTAACAATGGATTCAGATAAAAACATAATTGCAACATTCACTGCAATTACTTCAATTCAAAAAAACGATCATGAGAAAGTCTCTGTTTTCCCAACTTATATAAAAGATTTTGTGACCGTATCAATCCCTAATCAAACTCAAGCACAAAAATGTATTGAACTATTCGATTTATCAGGTAAGCTGTTAAATGCGTTTAAGCTTGAACCAGAACAGAAAAACTTATTGATAAGTACCTATGCATTATTGCCAGGTATTTTTATTATTCGGATTAAATATGGTTCAGTAGTATTTAATAAAATCCTTGTCAAAGTTTAAAATATTTGTTGAATTTTAAAGGATTAACTTTATAGAATTTGTTTTATATTGTAAGTCCGGTCTTTCATGCAGGTGGTGTATATCATTTTGCAACAAGGATCGGTATAAGTGGCGACTACTTCCATGGTAATTTTGCAGTTCGCCTAAAACTAATCCTCAAAATTCTCTAATTACTTCTTTTCCATCAAGCCATGCAATCATATTCAATACCAGGTAATTCCAGTTTTGAAATCCTTTATTGAGGATAGGTTCTCCTGTCTCTGGTTCATAATATTCATTAAGGGCACCATTTTTTTCAAAATCTTTTCCAAACAGTTTGATTGTTTTTATGGCCAGTTCTTTTGCTTCATTGGTATACCCATAATTAACCAAACCACTAAAAACCATATAATTGCATACTCCCCAAATAGGTCCCCGCCAATTCGAGGGATTAGCACTGGCGTGTAAACTGTACATCTTTTCCATTTTTGACAAGGTACGGACACCTGAAGGAGAATTAAAGGTTTTTGGATTACTATAATGTTCCTTTACAATACGTTCAGCTTGTTCGGGAGTGGCAATTCCGGCCTATAAAGCCAGGAAACCCGACCATACTTCAATGCGCTGAATAAGACAGTCGTAATCGTGAGGATAACCGCTATGGATCATTAATGTTCGCCCTAGGGTATTATATTCCTGGTTTTCCAACGATCTAAGGTTAAGTTTCGAATACCTTAAAAGTTCAGGTTTTATTTCAATCGCTCAAGGTTGAACGGGCTACGCTTTGAGCAAGACCAAGGTCGCTGAAAAAAAGTTACACTTACTGAAATATCTTCGTTATCTTTTCTATCAATATTTGATATATTTCTTGTAATTACGATTGCTTTTATTATTTTTGTATATAAAAAATAAACGTAAGTTTTAACACAATAAAAGCAAGATAATGTCCCTAACTGAGCAGAAATGAATTAAGGATACGTCCGGATTATTAGATTAACCTGATTGCTAATAATGAAAAGTCATAAGTTTAGTAAAACCAGATGTAGGATACAAAAACGATTAAAATACAATTGAAAAACAGATTAACTATTTTAATAATTTTCAATTTCTTTCTTTTTATTTCTATTGCTTTTTATATATTTACTTATTTTTGATTCTAAATTAAAACCATGTATGTCACAGGCAAAACAGCGTAATACAATAGAATTGCAATTGCAGGCAGAAAAGATCAGGAAAAGGGTAGTTGAGATGATCTTCTCATCGAAATCCGGACATATTGGAGGTTCACTTTCTTCGATAGAGATTGAAACGGCTTTATACTTTCATGTCATGAATATCGATCCAGCAAATCCAAAAAAAGAAGACAGGGACCGTTTTATCCTAAGCAAAGGTCATAGTGTGGAAGCTTTATATTCTGTACTGGCTGCCAGGGGATTTATCGAAGATGGGGTATTAAATACCTATGGACAGTATAAATCGTTACTTGAAGGTCATCCCACGAAAAAGGTCTCCGGAGTGGAACATAACAGCGGCGCGTTAGGCCATGGATTATCTGTTGGTGTGGGTGTAGCGATTGCTGCCAAAATGGACAAAAAGACTTTTCGAACTTATGTATTAATGGGTGATGGTGAGCAGGGGGAAGGATCTGTTTATGAAGCTGCTATATCAGCTAGTCACTATCAATTAGATAACCTGGTGGCTATTATCGATAGAAACGAATTGCAGATTAGTGGTATGACCGAAGAAGTTATGTCGCTGGAACCAATGCGCGAACGTTGGGAGGCTTTCGGTTGGGAGGTATTTAATGTTGAAGGAAACGAAATTACAGTCCTTATTGATGTTTTCGATAAACTGGACTATAATAATAAAAAGCCAAAACTGATTATTGCCTTTACAACAAAAGGATGTGGAATATCATTTATGGAAAAGGTAGCCAGTTGGCATCATGGTGTGGTTAATAAAGAACAGTATAAAGATGCAATTAACGAAATTAATGAAAGAATAAGGAATCTGATTGAAAGAAATAAAGAATATGGAGAAAAAAAATACCATCCCTTGCCGGAAGATGTTCACCGACACCCTGTTAGAACTGGCAAAACAAGATAGAGATATTGTTGCAGTTACTACCGATGCCCGCGGTTCAGCAACGTTGAACTCATTTGCAAAGGATCTTCCTAATCAGTTTGTTGAACTGGGAATCGCAGAGCAGAATGCCATTGGCGTTGCAGCCGGACTGGCTTCTGCTGGTAAAAAGACATTTGTTTGCGGACCAGCTTGCTTTTATACAGCACGCGCCCTTGAACAAGTGAAGGTGGATGTTGCTTATTCTGCCAATCCTGTCAAGATATTGGGTGTTAGCGGAGGTGTCAGCTATGGTGCTTTAGGCTTTACCCACCACAGCCTGCACGACATTGCTGTATTGAGAACATTCCCGGGCATGCACATTGTACTGCCATGTGATATCTACCAGACAAAGAAGCTGGTACTGGAGCTCGTAGATTATTCATATCCGGTTTATATTCGACTAGGCAGGAATCCGGTACCGAATGTATATGATAATGAGAATATTAAGTTTCAAATAGGAAAGGCCAATATTTTATTGAATGGTAATGATATTACGCTTATCGGTACCGGAGAAACGGTTTACCATTGTCTGCAGGCAGGAAAAGAATTACAATCTCAGGGTATAATGGCACGTGTAATTGATATGCATACTCTGAAGCCGATTGACAGAAATATAGTTGAGAAAGCAGCAAGAGAAACAAAAGGTATTGTTACCGTTGAAGAACATAGTATATCAGGAGGATTGGGCGGAGCTGTTGCTGAAATAGTAACTCAGGCACATCCTATTCCCATGCGTATTCTGGGAATTCCCGATGAATATGTTGTTCATGGCACCCCATTGCAAGTTTTCAAACACTATGGAATTGACAGCAAAGGAATTTTCGACGTTGCCTCAAAACTCTTTGACAGTAACAGAATATGAAAGTAAACAATAAAGAATTTGATATAAATTTGACCAATATTTAAATAAATGAAGTATACTTTAGCTATAGATCAGAGCACTTCGGCTACCAAAGCCATGTTATTTGATGAGAATGCAGTATTGTTTACACGTGTTTCTGTTGAACACAAGCAATATTATCCGCAACCCGGCTGGGTTGAACACGATCCCGAGGAAATATTATCCAATACCTATAAGGCGATAGAACAATTATTGAAAAAAAGCAACGTACAAAAATCAGACATTACATCGGTTGCTATAACCAATCAAAGAGAAACAGTAGTAGTGTGGGACAAACGTACAGGCAAGCCGGTTTACAATGCCATTGTATGGCAATGCAACCGCGGTTCTAAAATATGTGATGATTTAAATGCTCGAGGTTATGAGCCTCAAGTTCAAGAGAAAACAGGTTTGATCATAAATCCCTATTTCTCTGCCAGTGGTGTTAAATGGATCCTCGATAACGTAAAAGGGGCCATAAATAATGCACGTGAAGGTCATTTGCTGTTAGGAACAATAGATTGCTGGCTTATATGGAATATTACTTCCGGAAAGGTACATGCAACTGATTACACCAATGCTTGCCGGACATTATTGTTCAATATACATACCCTCGAATGGGACAGTGAATTATTAGACTTATTTACAGTTCCTTCCGGGATGATGCCAAAAGTATTATCATGTGACGGATTGTATGGCACAACAACCATGAATGGTTTATTACCTGAAATCCCCATTGCAGGTGTATTGGGTGATTCTCATGGGGCATTAGTGGGTCAGATGTGTTTCTCGGGCGGCATGGGAAAAGCAACATACGGAACAGGTTCTTCCATAGCAGTAAATATTGGCGAGGAAGCATTACCAGCCCCTCGCGGACTGGTTACTTCAGTTGGTTTTGCAGCAAAAGGAAAAGTTTTTTACGAGTTCGAAGGAAACATACATTGCACAGGGGCCACCATCAAATGGTTACAGGACGAACTCCAGCTTATCGATTCCGCTGCTGAATCTGAATCTCTTGCCAGTTCGGTTGAAAGCACCGATGGGGTTTATCTGGTGCCTGCTTTTGCCGGATTAGGTGCTCCCTGGTGGGACAACGACGCTAAAGCTTTAATTTGCGGGATGAACAGGGGAACCAATAAGGCGCATATTGTACGTGCCGCTCTTGAATCGATCGCTTACCAGGTTAAGGATTTACTATCACTGATCCAGGAATCCGGGGTCAATTTGCTTGAATTGCGTGTGGATGGCGGACCTGTGAAGAATGATTTCCTCATGCAGTTTCAGTCTGATATTCTGCAGGCCAAAATAAACCGGAGTCCTATTGAGGAAGCTTCTGCACTGGGAGCAGTCTTAATGGGCGGACTGGCATTGAAACGCTGGTCTGACCTCAATGATATTACAACATTGCGGACAGATAACGATTACATCAATCCCAAAATGCCACACGAAAAAGCAAACGCCCTTTATGGTGAATGGAAGAAAGCAGTGGAACGCACACTTTTTAAGTGATGCTTTCTGCAATGGAAACAAACGCACGGTTCAGATATGCAGTAGATTATGGTCATAGATGAAATTCAATATTAAAATTAAATACAATAAAAATCAAAATTAATTAATAATTAAAAATCCAAGATTATGGCATATAAACAGAAACTTACCTTTGGCCTTATAGTAGGCGCACGGAATATTTTTAATGCTGAAGTAGCTAAAGAAGCCAGAGCTATACTCCCGAAGAAGATGGAAGTATGGGGTTATGATTACGTAATCCTCCCATCGGAAGAAACCCCAACCGGTCTTATTGAAACTTACCAGGACGCAAAAAAATGCGCGGCCCTGTTTAGAAAAAACCGTGATATTATTGATGGTGTAATTGTAGTATTACCCAACTTTGGAGATGAGCTTGGAATTGTAAACACCCTGAACATAGCAAAACTGGATGTCCCTATACTAATACAGGCTTGCGACGACGACAACGATAAGGTAGATGTTTACAGCCGCCGCGATGCTTTTTGCGGGAAGCTGTCGGTATGTAACAACCTGTACCAGTACGGCATACCATTCTCCGATACCATTTACCATACCTACCCTCTCGATAGCGAACTATTTGCTAAAGATGTGGCTAAATTTGCCGGAGTTTGCCGTGTGGTTGGCGGTATAAAAGGCGCCCGTATTGGCCAGGTGGGTACGCGTCCGCCGGCATTCCAAACCATGCGTGCCAGCGAAAAAATATTACAGGCAACAGGCATGACTGTTATACCTATCGACCTGTCGGATATATTTGCTGCTACCGGAAAGATTGACGACAAGGCCAAAGCGCTGGTTGAAAAAATTGAAGCCATTAAAAACTATGGTAAAATTGCCAGTAATGTAGTGTCCGATAAAATTAAAACACAAGCCAAATTTGGTGTAGCCATTGAAAACTGGATGGCTGAAAATGAAATTGATGCCGCAGGTATACAATGTTGGGAATCAGTTGAAAACAACTACGGTTGTGCGGCCTGCCTTACCATGAGTATGCTGGGAGAAAAGCTCAGTCCTTGTGCCTGCGAAACTGACCTTACAGGGGTAGTTTCAATGTATACTCTTATGCTGGCTTCGGGAACACCTTCCGCACTTCTTGACTGGAATAACAACTTTGCCGAGGATCGTAACAAATGTGTTTGTACACATTGCAGTAATTATCCGAAAAGCTTTTTCCAGAACGAGATTGAAATTGGCAGCTTAGACATACTTGGCACTGTTCTTGGCCAGGAAAAGACCTTTGGCGCAATAAAAGGCAAAGTAACCGAAGGTCCATTAACTTATTTCCGTATCTCAACCGACGATCCCAAAGGTATTATCAAATCATACCTTGGCGAAGGCCAGATAACTTCTGATCCTTACGATATGGACGGTGGTATTGCAGTAACAGAAATACCAAACCTGCAACAACTTATGAAGCATCTTTGTAAAAACGGGTACGAACATCACGTGGGTATGTGTCGCGGTCATGTTGCCGATATTATTGAGGAAGCTGTCAACACTTATCTTGGATGGGATCTTTATGTACATGGCTGATTAACTAAAAAGCATTTTACTATAACTTAATTCATTTCGATTATTAACCTTTAAACAAATTTACCATGGTACTTGTACATAGTTATATTATAGCAGTAATCTTTTTCGTATTATGCATGATATGCTGGGGTTCCTGGGCAAACACTCAGAAATTAGCTGCGAAGAACTGGCGCTTCGAGTTGTTTTACTGGGATGTTGTTTTGGGATTGTTAGTATTTTCTTTAATTGCCGCTTTTACACTGGGAAGCCTTGGCAATGAACCTGGTGGCAGGACTTTCTTGCAAGATTTAGCACAGGCTGATGCCCGGAGCATAACTTTTGGAATGTTAGGGGGTGTCATATGGAATTTAGGCAACCTTTTACTGGTTGCCGCTATTGCTGTGGCCGGCCTGGCAGTGGGTTTTCCGATAGGTGGAGGGATCGCCTGGCTTGGAGGAACCATACTGGGTTACATTATTGAGATCTCCACCCAGGGAGAAAGCAGTAGCAATCCATATCTTCTGTTTATAGGAATGGCCATGGCCATATTGGCTATCTATTTAAGCATGGTTTCCTATAAGCGACTCGCTGCGCATAAGAAAAAGGCCAGTTTCAAAGGAATTATTCTGGCTGTACTGGCGGGTTTATTCATCGCACCCTTTTATACAATCACCATGTATGGAATGGATCCAGCATTCGGATTAAGTGGAACCGGCTCCCTGACACCATATTCAGGGGCGGTATTATTTGCGCTTGGAGCATTCCTGAGCACATTCATTTTCAATCCTTTCTTCATGGCAAGACCTGTGGAGGGTGAACCTGTAAAAATGAGCGCCTATTTCAAAGGTTCATTCAAATCCCACTGGTGGGGAATTCTTGGAGGTTCCATATGGATGCTCGGAATGGTCGTAAGTTTTATGTCTTCAGGGGAAGGATCAACCATAGCCTATGCGCTAAGCAATGCAGCTCCGGTAGTTGCGATCCTCTGGGGTGTATTAATCTGGAAAGAATTTAAAGATGCTCCCAAAGGAACAAATGGAATATTAGCTACCATGTTTATCTTATTTGTAATAGCCTTGGTTGTAATAACCTTGTCTAAGCTTATGTAGATAATAATTTTTATTATTTGCAGTTGATTGCTCAAAACCGTGTAGATAGCTGCTTTAACTGTGTGTACTTCCATATTTAGAAATTGATATAAGATCATGGAGGTATACACAAAGTTGAATAGACAGTTGTTCAAATATCTTCTTTTAATTAGTAGTTAATCTCATTTCAATATTAAACAGGTAATTGTAAAAAGTAATATGAATAATAAACCAACAATAGGTCTGGTTATGAAGTCACTGAATGCCGAGTTTTTTCAGGAAATGAAAAAAGGGGCTTTAGAGATTGCCCAGAATCAAAACGATTTTGAATTAAAAACAGTTGGTACTGATAGTCAGACAGAAATAGATAAGCAGATTCATCTTATAGACACACTCATAAATGAAAAGGTTGATGCACTTGTCGTAATTCCAATTGATTCCAAAGCATTGGTTCCGGTAGTTGCCAGAGCTGTTCATGCTGGTATTAAAGTAATTAATATTGATATCAGGCTTGATGAGGAACTGTTGCAAGAAAGCGGGATAGAACTGACTTACGTTGGCCCTGATAATGAATCTGCAGCAAAAACGGTGGGCGATGTGCTTGCATGCAGGCTTGCAAAAGGCTCCGGGATTATTTTAATTGAAGGATTACAAGCTGCCGAGAATGCACATCAACGTAAGAAAGGTTTTTTAAAATCAATTGCAGAATACCAGCTGAAATTGGTTGCATCTGAAGCAGCTGACTGGGAAACTGACAAAGCTGAAAAGGTTTTTGAGGCCCTTTTTGCCAAACATCCAGATATCGAAGGAGTAATGTGCTGTAACGATGCAATGGCCCTGGGTGTTATTAAAGTGTTGGAAAAAAACGGCAAAGCAGGAAAAATACAAGTTATTGGTTTTGATAACGATGCCTCGGTTCAGCCATTAATAAAATCAGGAATTATGCTGGCAACAATCGATGCATTTGGTTCACAAATGGCTGTACAGGGCATTGAATATGCAATTAAAGTCCTTGGTGGAATGGAAAATAAAGGCTCATTCACCACAGAATATAAATTGATTCAGCATATTTAATATCTCAAGTTAATAAGTCATAACAATATCCCGGGTAATTAACTTTATAAAATCTATCACTTAGCTGTTGTTATGGAAAAAAAAGTTAAGGTTGGTGTAATTGGATGTGGCGATATTAGCGGGGCCTATTTTACCGCATCTCAGATTTTTTCAAACATTGAAATTGTCGCCTGTGCGGACATAAGAATGGAGGCTGCAAGATCAAAAGCAGCAGAGTATGATTTAAAAGCTATGACGGTTGATGAATTACTTGCTGATAAACAGATCCAAATAGTTCTCAATTTAACCACACCTCAAGTCCACGCGGAAATCAATCTCAAAGCATTAAATGCCGGGAAACATGTCCATTGCGAAAAACCACTGGCTGTAGAAAAAATTGATGGAAAAAATGTTGTGGCGCTTGCGAAAGAAAAAGGACTATTGGTTGGTTGTGCTCCGGACACTTTTTTGGGCGGTGGTCACCAAACCTGCCGTAAATTGATTGACGACGGAGTAATTGGCAAACCAATTGCCGGCACGGCATTCATGATGCTTCATGGTCATGAAAGCTGGCATCCAAATCCCGGGTTTTATTATCTGAAAGGTGGCGGCCCCATGCTTGATATGGGCCCCTATTACATAACTGCTCTTATAAACATGTTGGGTCCCGTAAGACGTGTGAGTGCTTCCACTTCTATGGCTTTTAAGGAACGTATTGCAACATCGGAAAAGCGATACGGCGAACGACTGCCTGTGGAGACTCCAACACATATAGCTGGTACTGTGGACTTTCATAGCGGTGCAGTGATCACAATTATCACAAGTTTTGATGTTTGGTATCACAGCAATCATTTTATAGAAATTCATGGTACCGAAGGAAGCCTGCAGGTTCCTGATCCCAATTATTTTGACGGTCCCGTAAAAATTTGCAGGGCTGATAATGAATCGTGGGAAGAAGTACCGCTTTCACATGGTTATACGGACAACATGCGGAGTATCGGCGTTGCAGATATGGCCCGGGCAATTCAACAAAAGACCATAAATCGTTGTAATGGCAATATGGCCTATCATGTGCTGGAAGTTATGCATGCGTTTTTAAAATCGTCCGAATCCGGGAAGCATATCATAATTGAAAGTTCGTGTGAACGGCCGGATATCTTACCCTTGAATTTGACTCGGGGTCAATTAGTTGTTTAATATGAAGAGCAATATTTTATAACAATATAATCGATAAATAAACCGTGGACCAATGATTAAATTTTCAAAAACGATACTGGTAGTTTTCTCAATGCTGCTATCAATATTTTTTTTAGCAGCTAGTAAAGCTCAACAGCAACAACCAACAAATCAGGAGCCCCATAAAATGAAAGCCTTATTTGTCTGGGGTGGCTGGCCTGGACATGAACCGGGTAAATGCCGGGATATTTTTGTCCCCTGGCTGAGAGATCAAGGTTTTGAAGTGCGTGTTGACACCTCACTTGATGTATACACCGACAGCACATACATGGCTTCGTTGGACCTGATTGTTCAAATTATGACAATGTCTGAAATTTCAAAGGAACAGGAAAAAGGCTTGCTGACAGCCATTAAAAACGGTGTTAACATTGCCGGATGGCATGGTGGGCTGGCAGATGCATTTAGAAATAATACGGAATATCAATTCATGGTTGGGGGCCAATGGGTGGCACATCCTGGTAAAATAATTGATTACGAAGTAAACATCATCAATCATGATGATCCAATCACAAAAGGATTAAAAGATTTCAAAATGCATTCAGAGCAATATTATATGCATGTTGATCCGATGAACGACGTGCTGGCAACCACAACCTTTAACGGCGATCATGCCTATTGGATTGATGGCGTGACGATGCCTGTCGTTTGGAAAAAAGTGTATGGAAAAGGACGTGTGTTCTATTCCTCCCTGGGACATGTAGCGAAAGATTTCGATGTACCGGAAGCGTTAACTATTATGAAACGAGGTATGTTGTGGTCTGCGGGTATCCTTGAATAAATAAAATTATAATTAATTAAACAAAGAAAGATGAAATTATTTTTTACTGTTTTATTACTAGGTTTTGGCTTAATAGCCAACAATCAGACAAAATCGATCAAAAACTCCCCACCGCTGAGTGAAGCATCTCCGGAAAGCGTAGGCATGTCCGGGGAACGTTTGGCAAGAATTGATGCCATGTGTGAGAAAGCAGTAAAAGAAGGCAGTATCCCCGGCGCCGTTGCTTTAGTGGTGCGTCATGGAAAAATCGTTTACTGGAAAGCGTTTGGCATGGCCGATAACCAAAGCAGTCGACCCTTAAAGAAGGATGATATCTTCCGGATTGCTTCCATGAGCAAACCTATCACTTCCACTGCAGTGATGATGCTTTGGGAAGAGGGCAAGTTTCGACTTGATGATCCGATACCAGAATACATTTCTGAATTCAAGAATCCGCAAATTCTGAAGAGTTTTCAATATAGTGATACAAGCTATACGACTGTGCCGGCGAGTGGTGAGATAACAATCAGACACCTTCTGACCCATACATCGGGACTTGGATATGGACAGATTGATAAGGATGAACGATTTAAACTGATATATCAAAAAGCTGGGATCACCGATTTATTTACTACTGATAATATCAGCCTAGAAGAAAATGTCAGGAAGCTGGCAAAATTACCACTGCATCACAATCCGGGAGAAAGTTATACGTATAGTATCGGATTTGAAGTGCTGGCCTATTTTGTAGAATTAATCTCCGGGATGCCATATGATGAATTTCTAAGAACAAGGCTCTTTGATCCGCTTGGCATGAAAGATACCTGGTTATACCTGCCTGAAGATAAAACTGATCGTTTGGTGTCAGTACAAAATACACCGGAGGAAGGGAAGTGGGAGCGATATCCGATCACATTCTATGATCCCGATTTCCCCATTAAAGGGGCGAAACAATATTTTTCAGGAGGAGCCGGTATATGCTGTACGGCCAAAGACTATGCAACATTTATGCAAATGATTCTCAATGACGGAGAACTGAATGGAGTACGCATTCTTAGCCGAACGACTATCCAGACAATGCTATGCAATCAGATTGGTGATTTACGGGGAAAGAATCTAAACAGGTATTTTAGTTTGGCATTTAGTATCACAAATGAAATCGGTGTGGCAGAAGGAGGGATGGGCAGTGTTGGTTCACTATCTACAGCCGGGTATTTTAATACACAATGTTTCGCAGATCAAAAAGATGAATTTATAGGAGTGTTGATGAAGCAGACGCGAGGACCTGTATCTGACGATACGGACTGGATGTTCCGTATATTGATTGGACAGGCTGTGGATGATTGATTAAGAATATAATTTATTCTTTGATTGCATGTTCTTTTAGTTATCTGCTTTTTATTGCTTTTAAAAGACATTAAGTAAAATTCAAAAGCCAGATAAAATGAAAAAATCAAAAGAAAAAGTCCGTATAACTTTCAATCCTAATGGAAAGATTCTGGAAGTTAAATAGTTGGTTTGATGCTGATTTAATTAAAGACTGTTAATGTGAGATCGGACTTTATTCAGTAAGATCTTGTATATCTGTCAATTTGAAAATATCTTTTCAATTACGAACTAAAATTTTATATGAACTTTAAATTAAAAATATTATGAGTACTATAAAAAGATTACTAACAACTGTTTTCTTATTGCTAACAATTGTTTTATTAACAGCAAAAAGCCAACAACTTGCATTTCCTGGGGCCGAAGGTTATGGAAAATATACAAAAGGCGGACGAGGCGGAGTAGTATACGAAGTAACCAACTTAAATGATAACGGAGCTGGTAGCTTGCGGGCTGCAGTTGAAGCAACCGGACCACGTACTGTAGTCTTCAGGGTATCAGGTAATATAGAGCTTGATAGTCCAATAAAAATTAAGAATGCCTTTATAACTATCGCTGGTCAGACTGCACCAGGGGATGGTATCTGCATAAAAAATCACCCTATTAGTATTGGTGCAGACCATGTGATTATCAGATACATCAGAGTTAGACCCGGAGATGTATCAGGCAATGACTATGATGCAATATCCGGCAGGTATGTCAAAAATGTCATTGTTGACCATGTATCGTCAAGTTGGAGTGTTGATGAAACCATGTCGATTTATCATTGTGATAGTATAACCGTTCAGTGGTGTATTGTCTCGGAAAGTTTATGTAAATCCCACCATAGAAAAGGATCTCATGGTTTTGGTGGTATTTGGGGTAGTAATTACGGAACTTATCGTCACAACCTGTTAGCACATCACACCAGTCGTAATCCCCGAATGGCATCGGGTTCCGGTTATACCGATTATAGAAATAATGTTATTTACAACTGGGGTTACCAAAGTTGTTATGGTGGTGAAAAACAACAAAGAGGTAATCCTAAATTTAATTTTTCGACATTTAATATTGTTGCAAACTATTACAAACCAGGACCGGCAACGAAACCTGGTGAGGTATCATATCGTGTTGCAAATCCATCTTTTAATCCGGAAACTGATAATCATGGTAAATGGTATATTGCCGATAATGCAGTGGAAGGTAATAAAGAAGTTTCATCTGACAATTGGAATGGAGGAGTGCAAATGAGTGATGACAGTTTAGGTAGAATAAAAGTGAAACTGGATAAGCCCTGGCCATCCATGCCAATCAATCAGCAAACGGCTCTTGAGGCTTATAATTCTGTTCTTAACAATGCAGGAGCAATTTTACCTAAGAGAGATGCTGTAGACTCCAGAATTATAAAAGAGACACGTGGAGGTTTTGCAACCTACGAAGGTGTCGGATACAAAGAGGAAAATAAGGTTGCTGATCCGTCGAAAAAGTGCGGTATTATTGATTCCCAAAATGATGTTGGTGGTTGGCCTATACTTGAAAGCACCACTGCTCCAAAGGATACTGATCATGATGGTATGCCCGACGATTGGGAAAATAAGAATGGCCTTAATGCAAACGATTCACATGACAAAAATAATGTTGCCAGCGATGGCTATACCATGTTGGAAAAATACCTGAACAGTATTGAATTTATCCTAGAGGATAATGGCTTTTGACTCTGCTGGCCAATCGCAGTATTTTGATACTGTTTCATTATCGGAAAGATGGTTATGAATGATATTCGCAATACCACTACTGGGGAAGGGCGCATGGCTGGACATTAATGGCTATGGCGGAATTGCTCAGTGTATTACCAGAAAATTATGAGGGCAGGGAGGAGATTCTGCACTTATATCGTTCAATGATTCCTTAACTTCATTTAATTTGCTATCAAGTTAGACACAAGACAACCTGTGTAAAAAATACCCACAAAAAAAGACTGCGGACAAATTAAAATGTCCGCAGCCTTAGCACTTCACTTACTTTATTAATTATTAAAAAAATCAGGTAGTAAATCTTTTCACTAATTAATAGTAATCTTAGTTGTGATTCCAACCACATTATCAGTAATTATCTGCAGGATATATATCCCGGGATTAAGATTACCTTTATCGAGCGTTATATTATGGCTACCTGTTAACTGATAACCAAGGTCTATCGACTTAACCTTTTCACCAATGAGGTTACATATATTCAGTTTAACATTTGCTCCACTGTTGAGTTCATATTTAACATTTGTCGCTTTTGAGAAAGGATTTGGATAAACTGAAAACTTTAACTCACTGGTTGCTCTGTTTTTGCTTATTCCAACAGGAAATTCTCCCGCTTTTAATGCAGCATCAAGAACTTCATGTTCTCCTAATCCTTCCCATATTGCTTTGGCGTCCGGAAACCAATTTAAATCACCTAAAGGTAATCCAAAATATCCTGCTGATTTTAATGTAGCATTAGTATATGACAGATCTGCCAACACCGGCCAATCAGGTATAAATATATTTGTTTTATCATTGGTTCTCCACCATGGCATCAAATTACCACCGCCCGGTGTCACAGGATCAGTGTTTGAAACAATCCAATCTATCCATTCCTGAACAAGGTCTTTATTATTTGCAAAATCAGGTTCAATGTTAAGTGTTGTTCCCAGTGTATAATAAGGATAATTGGCATCGTCATCAAAGAATGCCTTGGTACGATCGTTCATAACGATCATCTGGCTTGACCATTCACAACCACCGGGACATTGGGCTTCAGGAATCGGATTTTCCTGATTCATCCTGTTTTCCATCATATCGGCTAAACGAGCATCCCACCATGCATTATTATTGGCAAATAATACTTTGCGGTCATGATCATCTTCAAAAGGATATTCAGTTTCATTCCAAAAGGTGCTTTTCCATTCAGCCTCCATCGTATCAATATTGATGATACCCTTGGGCATATGATCATCATCGTCAAGCAAAGGGTAATACTCCGGATAATCAGGTATCATATTGGTGTTAATAAACAGGTTGTTTGTAGCAATTACTTCGGCAGCTGCATGGAAATGCATCGGCCCTTGTGCGGAGTTTACAATGGTATTGTGATTTAAATAACAATAGTCAGGACCATTATTAGTCTGACCCATGATTATATTACATCCGTTAAGAAACGTACAATTCTCAACAATTATTGAATCATGAGGTGCCGGCCATATAACTATAACATGTCCTTTCTCGAGGGTGGCTTCATGACCAACATTTAGGAACTTACAGTCTCTCAATTTTATTATCATACCTTTTTCCTGCGCGAGGAAGTGACACCAGTCCGACAATTCCATTACACAGTTTTTCATTTCTATAGTTGTTCCGGTATTAAAGATGCGCATAAATTCACGGTCCTGCTGGTCATCAGAAGTAGAGGTAAGGCAGATATACTGGTTTTCCATGTAAAAATCTGTATATACATAATAAAATGTTTTAGCCCAACTTCCATCATCTTTTAAAGACTTTATATGCAGGGGAGGCATAACTCCTGGGGGTGGCAGATCTGCAACAATTCTTACACCCGGAATACTGGCACCTAAATTGCCCGGTTCCGTATTGATGTAAAGTTCCCCCGGAATTGTCTTGTAAATACGATTCGGGTTATTACGTTCACCACTTGCTGTTGTATCACCATTTACAGCAATAGTAATGGTATTATAAGCAAAAGATGCGTTGTAGCCTTTTACAACAAGTGTATCGCCATTTTCTCTCAGAATAACATCTGACCATGTTTGAGCAGATAAGGCGAAGCATAAAAATATACCCAAATACACTAGTAAAATTGATTGTAAAAACTTTTTCATAATTCAGATTTTTTAGTTTATAATTATTATTTTCTGTTTTAATAAAAACAAGTTCAAAAACTTAAAAATATTTGTAAAATTTGTAATTCATTTATAATGAATTTATCACGTTTGTTCAGGCATCAGATTTTTAACCTGATCCCCAACTGAAACTGCGGGCCTCTATACCTCAGATAGGTGTCTGATTTACCATCGTATTTTTCTCCATCGTTATTAGCAGACCAGTAATCTCCTTTATAGTGGATATTGCGATAACGCTTCTCGGCAGGTACATTTGTAATATTTATCGCATTAAGGAACACCTCAAGATCGGCAAATTCAAGTGGTATTCTCTGTTTCACCACCAGATCGTATGAGTAAATGTCATGTGTATATTCATTTTTCTGTGAACTGCGATCAAGCTCTCTTATAACATTGCCCTGGAAACGGAACGATATGCGGGCTGAAAACCCTCCATAGTCATAACCAAGCGATACGTTAGCTATATCATTTGCCTGGTTTATCAGACGACCCACGAAAAAAGTATCACGTTGAACTTTTCTAGGTGCCCATATTGGACCAATTTGAACCATGGTATCTTTTGTACCATATAACGGATACTTGGTTTCAGACCATACATGCGTGTAATTGGCATTCAGTACAATTCCGTTAAACGGAGCGGGCAGCCAGCTTAAATTCGACTGCCATTCCACCTCCAGACCCTTTAAATGGCCTGTATATTGGTTATTCACATAATAGTCGAACGCCTGTGTTAACATCGACGGATAGGCTTCAACAGGAAAATGCTCAACAAGAAAGGAGTCAGGAATGTTTTTCAGTTGAGATTGCTTCATATAAAAGACATCGTCTATTTCTTTTATATATCCCCCTATTGTGATCAACCCTATTTTATCAGCATGGAACATGATATTTACATCATAATTCGTGGATACTGCCGGTTTTATTAACGGATTACCGGCTGTCGGCTGTGATTGCCCTAAGTCATAATGCATCTTGGGAACGGCATAGTTGTAATCCGGACGGCTCAGGGTCTTGTTGTAAGAAGCACGGATATCCAACCAGTCAGTCACATGCAATCGTGCATGTAAATGGGGGAGCCAGTTCGGATGGTCGGTTGGCCGTGTAATTGTGTCCTCAAGGCCCCAGTTATTTGTTGATCCCTGGTAAGTCAGATACGCGGTATATTCATTATGCACATTTTCATAGCGCATACCCGGGATAAGAAGGAGCCGGTTGCCAATGTTAATTTCAGCCATAGCATATGCGGCAGTCCTGGTTTCAAATCCCCAGTAATCGTGCCAGTAATTTGTGGAACTTATTTCCAACAAGCTATCTTCCATTTGATTTAGCATCATCTCATCAGTTTTTTCCTGATCAATTACATAGTTTAAACTGTAGCCGGATATATACCTGTCATTAATTTTGTAATCCATGTCCTGAAAATCAGGGAAATAAATAGTGGTTGATGTCTCAGCATCATATTCCGGAATAAAAGTTTGCACCCAATCATTTATTTCTATAAATAATGGCCTTCTGATCACGCTATTATCTCCAAAAAAGTAGTCACCCTCATCGTAGTTGCGTTCTTTCCTTATATATTTGCCCCCAAACTTAAAATTGATATTGATATTATCAGATATATTCAGGGGGGCTTCCAAATTCAGATCGCCTATCCACTGCTTCTCATCATAAATAATAGGTTGTCTATTACCGGTATATAATCTGAAGTGACTCATAACCGTATCATGTGTAATTAAGGTCTTATAAACATCTGTGGGATCCATATGATCCAAGAATGATATATCGGTTACCAGGTTGTTAAAAGCAGGGTACGACTGGTTTTCACAAAACCTGATTTGATAGTTGTAATTATCTTCACGGTCAATGGAAGTGTTTGCAATAGTCGCATCTAATTTAAACCTGCCTAACTGTTGTTCTAACCGCAATGAATTGTTCAGGAGCAATGATGTATATTCCCTGGGGTCAATATAAAAACGGTGGTATTTTACATTCATGGTCATTTCATCCCTGTATACCGTTTCTGTATTGAGTGAATGGTTCAGCATACCGGAATATATTACTTGGCCGTTAAAGAAATCATAATCTATTACGAGCGCCCCCCCGGCATTTTTAATTGTATGTAACTGGTCATATACGTTTACTGAACTTAACCGCCAATATTCTTCCTCAGTATTTGAGGACGGGGTTCTATCGGCACCTACACTATAATTTATCTGAACACGGTCATCGCCACCATCTTTTACTTCATAATTCGCACTTAGAAGAACTCCTAACTTGTTATTATAAAAACGGTTGCTGATATCTCCCCAAAGAAGTTTTCTGCCCAGAAGATCTTCCTGCCAGTTATATCCCCCCTGTGTAGTTAAAGATGTATGAAAACCACTCGGGGCTTCACGCAATCTCAGGTTAACCACACCACCGATGGCATCTGCATCCATATCCGGTGTAAGGCTTTTGAATACTTCAATACCGGAAAGCATATTGGCGGAAACAATGCCCAAATCGGTTGCGCGGTTATTGTCTTCCGTCGAGGGTAATTCAATACCGTTAACCAGTATTTTATTCATTTTGGCATCAATCCCGCGAATAACAACCTTTGAACCATCAAGGTGAACACCGGGTAACCGGCTGATGGCCTGCGCTGCGTTTTCATCAGGCAGCTCACGTATACGTTCTGCTGACACTACGTTGACTATCTGGTTTGATCTGATCTGTTGGTTCATTGCAGCTAACTGGCCCCTTGCCTGCATTGTAACAATTACTTCCTCGCCCATGAAAGAGACAGCAGCAAGCTCTTTATTAAGTTCAATGGTCTGATTATCCTCGATTGTTACGGTTTCCTCAATGGTTTCATATCCCATATAGGATATCTGAAGGGTATAAGTACCCGCTTTTAATGGAAGAACATATTCTCCGTTGTAGTTTGTTACAGTTCCGGTGGTAGTACCTTTTATAAGCACATGAACTGCAATTAATGGCATATTATCAGCTTTATCTGTAATAGTACCTTTTACTGTTCCCTGACCGAATACAGTTATTGTGGTTATTGTCAGTAAAAGCAAAGAACAGTAAATTTTTGTAATCGATAAGGCTATTTTCCCTGTTTGAATTGGTATTTTATTCATTGGGTCAATAATTAGTTAAGGTTAGTTAAATAGTTAAAGGTTATTGCTTCAAAATATGAAAAATAATAAATAAGAAGTAAACGAAACATTAAACGAAGACAATAATAAATAAAAAAAATGAAACTGCAAATATTTATAGGAATTTTTTTGCTATATAACTGTATTAACCTTTAATTTCAAAGATGAAAAATTAAATTTGATATTAATAGTACCCATGTTCAATTAGAATAAAAAATCTATCTTTTATCTGGGTGCTATATAGAATATTTTAATAATAAAGATAATGTAACAAAGTGACCCCTGATAAACAGAATCGTTATGAATATGCTATTATAGAATAAATAAAACCTAAAACTCAGAATAAGATGAAAAAGAAAATTACCATTCCAATTCTGCTTATACTTTCGGCACTATCTGTAGAAGTGCTTGGGCAAGAGGGAGAAGCAGATAACAGCATTAAAGAAAAAGTCTTTACAATCGACAATTGTGTCAATAAATTTGATATGGAGAAAACCATCGAGACTAAGGTTGGATATCAATACTGGTTTGTTGACAAGGAATTTCTGGATGGGAGGACGCTAAAGATGAGTGTCGTTGCACCACACAGTGCCACGCATACTCCACACACTCACACTGAGGATGAATTCTTTTTCGTTCTTGAAGGTACAGCAGAGTTTTACCTGAATGGAGAAACAACCATTGCCGGGCCTTATGCGAGTTTTTATTGTCCGGCAAATGTCGCACACGGAATTCGCAATACTGGCGATACGGAACTCAAATACCTGGTGATTAAAAAATATTTAGAATAATCATTTATTATACAGTTTCGGTTTGACAACCTCGGTAAGGATATAAAATCTATTAGTGTTTTTCATTTTTTTTTGTATTTTTAACTTTGTTAAACATTTACCCAAGATACGTAAATTATATTCTACTATACTCTTGAAAATTGTAGATTTTCAAGGGTTTTATTAACAATTTTTAACCTGTTAAAGTCTATTTTTGAAAATTTTTTTTACAAACATTAAACAAAGGAGAGAAAACAAATGAAAAATAGAGTTTTACTACTATTAGCTGCGGTATATGCAGTACTCACAAGCCAAGCACAAGACATTTCAACCGTAACCGATATTGACGGGAACACATACCAAACCGTAACCATAGACACCCGGATATGGATGGTTGAAAACCTGAAAACAACCAAATACAACGATGGCACTGCCATACCGTTAGTAGCAACTGACAATATCGCATGGAGCAACCTGACTGAACCTGGATATTGCTGGTACAATAACAATCAGGCAATGTACGGCAACACATACGGGGCATTGTACAACTGGTACGCGGTAAATACCGGTAAATTATGCCCAACAGGCTGGCATGTACCCACAGATAACGAGTGGATAATACTAACCAATTATCTGGGTGGTGAAAGCATCGCCGGAGGCAAACTTAAAGAAACAGATACAACTCATTGGAACAGCCCCAATACCGGAGCAACCAACGAAACTGGCTTTACAGCCCTTCCAGGTGGCTACCGTAGCGTGGATGGTAATTTTTACTATATTGGCTTCGACGGCTACTTCTGGAGCGCTACAGAGCTGGGTGTCAATTACGCCTGGTATCAGGAGGTAATGTTCTACAATAGCGGTTTTAGGTTGCTCAACGGCCTAAAGCGAAATGGTTTTTCTGTGCGTTGCTTGAGGGATTAAGACGCTTCGACTATTTGATGCTTTGATTATTCGGGGTATGTGGCGAAGACCCATCGAATTCTTTTCATGAATTTGCATATCGATTTCCCGGATGAATAGATTTTTAAAATTACTGACACTGATATTTTTAGTTTTCAGAGTTTCAGCACAAACAGAAAGCACATTCACGTACTCAGAGGATACCATACTTGCACCTTCAAGCCGGGCAGCATATGACTGGTTTGGTTGTCCATGTTTGTCAGACGATATGATGATGGTCGGTGCCGCGATCTCGGCTGGTGATTGTGGTGCGGGACGTGGCGCGGGTTATGTTAATTATTATGAAAAGAACATTGATGGTGATTGGGAATTTTTTCAAAGAATCGAATCACCTGAACCGGAAGACTGTGACCATTTTGGATCAGATATAGCCATTGACGGGGATTGGGCATTTATCGGTGCCTGGTGGGATGATAACAATGGTAGCTGTTGCACGACTAATTTAGGAGAATAGGTTCAATTAAGTAATTCGGTTTTGCTTGCAGAACTAGTTAATAAAAATTTACTTCGCGGAGTGGTACACTTTTGAATATCGAAGGAAGTATACTTTATCGTATCTTTAATAGCTGTATAAAACACATTAAAAATAAAAACAAAGTTTTCCACCTGGTTTATTATTACTTTTCTAATAGCCATTGCAGCTATTTTTCTATGTTTTTCAATATGGTTCATTAGCTTCTTTAAGTTATAGGCACTAGCAGCCATTATCATTACCTTATTGGCCTGTTCTATTCCCCTGGTGTTTATTTTTCTCATTCCACCGTAGTTTATTAAAGTTCCAAAAACCGGTTCTACTGTGCTTTGACGGAGTATTTTCATTTGTTTACCTTTAATACTTGTAACGCGTTCAATAGCCCTGTCATATTGATCTCTGTATAGGGTAATTCTTATTCTTTTCTCATGAGATTTACCAATGCATTTTGAAGCCAAAGGACAGCCTTTGCAATCGGAACGAGTAGTAAGATAATGTTTTTCAGGATGTCCTTTCTGGTATTTGGTTTTACGATAGGTTACATACTTGCCCTGGGTGCATCTCCATCTGTCTCTTTCCGGTTCATATGTAAACCCATTCCTTTTACTTTCATACTGAGCATGAGCAGGAATATACGCATCTATATTGTTATTTTCCAGATATTGATAATTTTCGCCACTGCTATATCCTGTATCGGCAAGAATACGCTTTATTACGAGATCATAATTTTTTAGTCTTCTTTTGGTGGTTCTAACAATATCAACAAAATACCTGCTGTCTTTTTTATCTGCCTAATTATGATGAAAAACAGTGGATGGCAGACCTTAACCTGCAAGTATCCCTTCGTGTATCGGATTTTATTGATATAAAATTTAAATTGGGTGGTAAATATTTGAGAAAAGACCGTAATTACGACGAACAACTGTTGATAGATTATTATCCGCATGTAGTACAAGCCGTGAAAGTGAACATGATAGATTGGCTGGTTGAGAATAATATAGTTGAAGATGTAGATGATAATTTATATTTCTATAAGTTTAGGGATTATGATTATGATCACGGAGATAATTTTATGAACGGTAACGGAAAATACTATATGTATTGGGTTATCGATGCGGATCTGACGGATGAATTCTGGCTTGAGCAAGTGAGCCCAACACTTTTGACTTCAGATTCCCGCGCAGCCAGAGAAGATTATTGGGGATGGGAAAGACTGACCGCAGGTTACGCGATGGCTGAGATTAATATTGGCAATAAGTTAACAATCATTCCTGGTGTGCGTTTTGAGCAACTGCACAATGAATATTCTGCATACAAGGTTAGTCAAAACACAATGGATACCTGGAGAATTAGGGATACACTGACGAAACCGGTCGATCACAATCACCTGCTCCCCCATTTGCACTTACGTTTCAGTGTAACCGACTGGTGGGATATCCGTTTTTCTTACAACAATACTTTAAGCCGGCCCGATTGCCTCCATGCAATTCCTGTAGTGTATTATCATGAAATTGACGGTTCGTCTAAAGCGAGCAATCCTGGTATAAAGCCTGCCGTATCTGAGAATTTTGATGCTAATTTCACGTTCTATTCCCCAAAAATGGGCCTAGTTACAATTGGCGGGTATATGAAAAACATAAAGGATATCTTTTATATGCAGCCGACTCTTATGAAAAATATACCTGATACAACCATCATTGCCGAATTCCCTACAGAAACGTATCCTTCGCTTTTAACGAATTCTACTGAATTTTACCTTAATAGTCCTTACACTGCCTACGTAAAGGGTCTGGAGGCAGAATGGCAGTCGAATTTCAGCTGGTTGCCTGTGCCTTTTAACGGTATCGTGTTAAATGCCAACTATACACATGTGTGGTATGAAACCAAATATATGCAGGACCGTATTAAATACGAGCGAGTTCCCGGTAGTTTTTTACCTCAGGCTGTTGAGGTGGATACCTTTTACGTGAACCGGCTCCTGCACCAGGCCGATGATATCGCTAATGTATCCCTTGGCTATGACTGGAAAGGATTATCGGCACGTCTTTCATTCCGTTTCCAGGGTAACGTGATCAGTAAAATAGATACACGTCCGGAAGAAAATGAATATACAAATAATATATACGCGTATGATTTTGTAATAAAGCAAAGTATACCGCTCGAATTTGGCGAATTTGAAGTGTTCTTTAACGCGATCAATTTCACGAATGTTCCTAAACAGCAGCGTTATCGTACCTTTTATAGCAGTCCTTCAAAAGTCGCAAAAACGGATAATACAACCTATGAAAGTTATTCCGGCCGGCAATTTCAACTGGGACTTAGATTAAAATATTAATTTAACTGTTTCGATGAAAATGACTTATATTTGAATTAATTGGCGATTGAACAGCAGGCTAATTCACCCAGCTTTTTATCTATATGGTTTCTGGTGTCTTTATTTTTGTCTCAAATTCATTTGTTGTATTAGCCGGGATAACCGGAAGTATTAAAGGATATACCCTGGCTTTAAACAGCTCACCAAAAACCGAGTCCGTTGAAAAATATAATAATTTTGGTTCTGTTTCTTCATCTATCAACAATGAGTCTTTTTCAACATCAGGCAATATAAATAGCCCATGTAAAGTCAATTTCCAGGTCGGGAACATCGGAGAAAACCAGCCGGATATTAACCACAGACGCATCTACATTACCATTGTTCCCATAGCAAACAATATATGCAGAAGGCTTGTGAATGAGTATCCGGACACGGTCTATTACTTCAACCCATGGCTCCGGTCGTATACCTGTTTCAATGGTAAAAGTATCTTCTAAAATATAAGTATTACCTGTACCTGTTTTAACAGCGATTTTATGAAAATGTAATGAAATAATATCAGGCAAAAAAAGCAATATTTATTATACTTAAAATTATATATTAGTAATAGATTTTAATGATTTTATTTATTAAAATTCTTTAAATTATTAATTATGGAGTAATTAGCTAACATGACATATAATTAATTTATCGGTAACATACGCTTATATAATGTATTTGGTGCTAATGCAACACACCGGAATAAAACTAACTAATCTGCAAAAATATAAGTATGAGACATAATCGAATCTTAATCAGTAGCGCATTTTTTTTCTTTATTCTTCAATTTCAAATTACTTTTTCCCAACAGTCAATTGATTCTTTGCATTATGGATTACCTATATTCCCGAATGTAACTGGTTTTGGACTTGATACAAAAGGTGGAAGTGGAGGCACTATTATCAAAGTTACAAATTTAAACAAAGAGGGGAATGGTTCATTATCAAATGCAATTCAGTTTGAAGGGCCAAGAATTATTGTATTTGAAGTTGCCGGGATTATCGACCTCAAAGGAAACATACTTCAAATTAAAAATCCATTTATAACGATAGCTGGCCAGACCGCTCCTTTCCCAGGCATCACAATAGTTAAGGGGGGAATAAGAATAAGAACTCATGATGTTATTTTACAACATATAAAAGTAAGGCCAGGTGAAGCCGGCCATGAGAAAAAAAGCGGATGGGAAGTAGATGGGATTTCCACAACAATGGGAGCTTACAATATAATTGTAGACCATTGTTCACTCACCTGGGCAACTGATGAAAACTTAACAGCAGGCGGCCCAAGATTTTATGGTGATAATACCGAAGAGTGGAGAAAAAATACTTCACATAGAATAGTATTCAGTAATTGTATTATTGCCGAAGGATTGAGTAAATCGAAACATTCAAAAGGTGAACATTCAAAAGGTTCTCTTATTCATGATAATACAACTGAAATATTAATAATAGGAAATTTATTTGCTAATAATATGCAGAGAAATCCTTATTGTAAAGGAGGTACACAAGTCACGATTCTAAACAATTATATATACAATCCTGGAAAGGCAGCTATACATTATAATTTAGTGAGAAGAGAGTGGAAAGGATTTGACTGGGTTACCGGAAAAATAGTAATAGTGGGAAATTCCATAGAGTTTGGCAACGATTCAAGAAGTAACATTTCAGGCGGATATTTTCGTGGTCCTGTTGAAGTCTTTTGGAAAGATAATTTGATTACCGCAGAATTCAATGTAAAAGAACTATCAGGTAATTATACTCTATTAAAAAGTGCTCCTTTTTGGCCGGAAGAATTGGTGATTAAACCAGCTGCTGATGTTAAAGAGTCGGTTTTAAAAAATGCAGGTGCTTTCCCCTGGGATAGAGACGAGATTGATAAACGGATAATTTCTGAAATACAAATGGGTACAGGAAAAATTATTGACAGTGAAAAAGATGTTGGTGGCTACCCTAATATTAATCCGGTTTACAGAAAATTCATTGCTATTGAATGGGATTTAAAAACCCTAACAAAAAAAGCTAATAATTAAAACATCAATTTTAATTAATAATTTTTCAACCAGCTACCAAATTATTTATGGAACCCCAACAGATATACCTATATTACATGAAAACCAAATTAAGATTTATCCTAATCCTTTCAGCAACCTTATAAAATTGGATATTCCTTGTAAAATGTTTTTTATAGTATCGTAAATTCCAGTGGTGTTGTAATACAGACAGGACAGGTGGAAGGGAATATCATTCCAGTTAGCGGCCTTCAAAAAGGACTATAAAAATATATAAAAAATGAGAAAAAAATAGAAAAAGAAAAAAATAGAAAATGAAAAAAATAGAAAAAGAAAAAAATTTGTATTTTTATAGTGATATTGTATAAGCTAAAACTTAACCTATGATCAAATTATCTAAATCAAGAGTAAAGAAAGTAATTAGAACAGGATATCTCTTATTACTGTTATCTTTTGGATGTAGTCAGCAGCACATTAAAAAGAACGTGATAAGCGAGATTTATCATGGGATTGAATTTGAGATGCCAAGTGTAATCGAGCCTGTTTTCCCTGATTATTCGGTTTCAATAACCGACTTTGGCGCCATTGGTGACGGGCAAATCCTAAACACTGAGGCTTTTTCGAATGCTATTGCCAATGTATCTGAAAAGGGAGGTGGCCATGTGATTATTCCACGTGGAATTTGGCTTACCGGTCCCATTATTCTTAAAAGCAACATCAACATACATGCTGAAGCAGGAGCTCTTGTGATCTTTAGTAAGAATAAGGATCTCTACCCTTTGATTGAGTCCGACTTCGAGGGATGGAAGACGGTTCGCTGCATGTCACCCATTATGGGTAGAAACCTGGAAAATATTGCCTTAACCGGAGAAGGAATTTTTGATGGTTCCGGTGAGGTATGGCGCCTTGTAAAACGGAGCAAGATGACAGAAGCGCAATGGAATAAACTTGTTAATTCTGGTGGGATAATCAGTGAAGATGGTGAACTTTGGTACCCATCAGAAAGTTTTAGAAAAGGTAGAGAAATGAGGCAAAGATTGGGCCCCTGGTTTTCCGATAATCTGAAGGATTACCAGGATACCAGAGATTTCTATCGTCCAACAATGGTAAATCTTACTAACTGTAATAAAGTTCTGATGGATGGCCCGGTATTCCAAAACTCTGCTGCCTGGTGCATACATCCCTTAATGTGTGAAAACTTAACTGTCAGAAATATCGACGTACGTAATCCATGGTATTCTCAGAATGGCGATGGCATCGACATTGAATCATGCAGGAACATTTTGGTTTATAACTGCACATTTGATGTTGGAGATGATGCTATTTGTATAAAATCCGGGAAAGATAAGGAAGGACGTGACAGGGGAAGGCCAACTGAAAATCTGATCCTAAAAAACTGCGTTGTATATCATGGACACGGAGGTGCAACTGTTGGTAGCGAAATATCAGGCGGAGTGAAGAACATTCATATTTCGGGCTGTAGTTTTATCGGCACCGATATAGGCATACGTTTTAAAAGCTGTCGAGGTCGTGGAGGAGTAGTTGAGAATATTTATATTTCAGATATTGACATGGTCAATATTGTCACGAATGCTATCTCCTTCAATCTTTATTATGGTGGGCTTTCTCCAACTGAATTGATGGCAGAAATGAAAGATAAACTGCCAGACAAGGAAAGTCACCCGGTAACTGAAGAAACTCCCCAGTTTAAAGATATATATCTTAAAAATATTACCTGCAAAGGAGCCGACCAGGCAATCTATTTACAAGGACTCCCGGAAATGAACCTTGAAAATGTTAAATTGGAAAACCTGACTATAGAAAGCAAAAATGGGTTATATTGTATGGATTCTCGCGATATTACAATTAAAAACTTTAAATTATTAATCACAGAATATCCTGCGCTTAAATTCTATAATGCCAAAGATGTTATTATTGAGGGATTTGAATTGTCAGATTCGGCTCAACCAATGATTTCTGTGAAAGGGGAAAAATCGGAAAATATAAGCATTAATGGAAAACCAGTAACAGTAAAATGAGTAGCTAACACAACATCCCTGTATTGAACCATTTGCAACTCAACCTCTATAATGTTGAAGATTGCAGTTGTTTGTGTTCAAATCATCGGTATTCCTCTTTTGCAAAGCTGAATGGCCAGGCCCCAGGGATCTCGCATCATAATAAGTTCAGAGCCATCTGGTAAATGAACTTCTTCAACATAGGTTGCACCTGCTTCTATCAACCTGTTTTTGTCGTTTTCCGGATTAAGACTTACAAAAGCAAGATGAACTAGTAAAGGATCCATGTTTTTATAATCAGGAACCTGATCAGCTGGATTATTATATATTTCCAGCATGATTGCATTGCTCTTATCACCTAAAAAATGAGTATACGGGGCCTCGTCCGTTTTTCTTACAATTTCCAGATCGAGGTTCTCAATATACCATTTGGCCATGGCAACAGGATCTTTTACATTAAGTGCAAAGTGTTCTATTTTCATTAGTTTGGCAATTGTTAATTCTTGTTAACTAAAAAACCGGTAATTTAATAAAACATTAAATATATATATTTATCGTGCATATACCAGGCCTTATTTATAAAAGTGCTATTCATCATCTTATATCCGGTTTTATTTAGTTATTTAGTTTTAATATCCTGGAATCATTTTACACTCTTGTATTTAACCACTACTTCCCGGCCTTTGATTATGTTTAGTTCGTATTGATTACCTGCAATTTTTTTTATGGTAGCAGTTTTGCAAACCGGCTTCGACTCGCTTTTGAAACGTAAGGTGCCTGTCCCGGTGTCTGATTTTATCTCAATCCTTTTTGTTGAACAAAACACATGAATTTTGCCATCAGGTGTGGGAACATCGCCTTCTATCCACTGCAAATCACTCAGACAGGGCTCCACAGTATAGGATTGATAACCCGGCTCAACCGGTTTGACACCCAGAAAATATTTTCCCAGTAAATAAACCGGGCTTGCTCCCCAGGCATGGCAGAGGCTCTTCCCAAAAGGACGTCCATACATGCCTAACAAATCAGGATATTTTTCTTTTGGATTGTATTTTTCCCAGAACGATGTGGCGCCCAGGTCAAGCATTCCACCCCAATAGTCGCGGATTTCGTCCAACACATAATTTTGTTCACCTAAAGCACAAAGCGCCTCCAATTCATAAAATCGCATATAAGGTGTTGTAATTCTCAATGCATGGGGATTAAGCAGCACTTTTTCTTTCACTGCCCTGGTTTTTTCCTGGTCGAGGTAATTGAACAATACTGCGAACATATTAGTAAACGGGGTTACCTGCTTACTTGCTACTCCGTTTTCGCGGTTATGGATGAACGCGTTCTGAGTATCGAACCAGAAAACACTAAAAAGTTTTGCTTTTAAATCAGCAGCCAGTTGTGTATATAACTTTTCATTTTCGGTATCGTCCATAAGGTTAGCGCACAGCGCCATGGTTTCGAGACTCCGGCAGAAAAGCAACTGCTCAAAACTAACCTCACCAGCCTTGCTCATTTTAAAGTCGGCCCAGTCAATAAATACCCAGTCGCCGGCTAACCCCTGCATCATACCCTCACTGTTCCGGCGCGAGAGGCAAAAGTCCATAAGACTTTTCATGCGCGGATATAACTGTATAATCAGCTTTTTGTCACCTGTGTATAGAAAAAAATCGTAAATCCCCAAAAACCAGTAAAAAGTATAGTCCATGATAGTATTGATATGACTGGTCACTGGGTCTTTACCACGCAGGGCAAAGGTGGTACGAATAACCGAAGGAATGTCGAAGAACAGGTAATAATTCATCAGGTAACTCTGATAGGCATCGCCACTCCAAATCCAACGGTCGCGCTTAATGCCATCGACGAAAAACTCCCGGGTTGTCAGGTGCAGTGTATAGGCCGACACATCCCAGATTTTATTGAGAAGCTCATCATCGCATCGGAAACTACCTTTGTATTCAAGCGGTAGATACTCGTACAGCATCGAAACTGAATTATATGAAAGCGAATTATCTTTCTCAATATAAACATACCGAAAGGCTTTTGAGTTGGGAACCGTAAATTCGCTGACAGTAACATTCTCCACAGGAAAACGATCCAAAGTTTCACAATGGTCTACCGAGAGCGCCTCTTCGGCCGATTCGCCATAGTAAACGTTTAATGTGCCCTTACCCTTTATCACATGAAATTTCAGAAAGCCAAATGTTTCTTTTCCAAAATCGTACAAAGTACCGTTGTTCTTTTGTACTTCAGAAATACACGACATTGGTTGAGTGTCCAGTTTGAATTCCGACGGCGGGTTGTCAGGTGAGTTAAAATTCCACGAAGCGGCATTAACATACACCGTTCCTGACGAGGTGTCGGATGCCTTTCCCGATTCGTCAATCCATTCTTTATCTTCGTAGGTTACCTTCCACGAGTTGTCGGAATGAATGGTTTCACCCTGAATAAAAATTGCCGGCACACAGGCCTGGTTGTACACTTTTATATTCAGCGAATGTTTCCCTGCCGGTATGACTACTTTTTCGGGAGCACCGAAGAGTAGCTTTCCATCAAGCTTCACATTGTATTGTCCTTCTACCTTAATGCTTATGGTTTCAGGGATTGCAAGTTCGATCTTTGTTGAGAATTCAACTAATACATAGTGACTATCCATTTTCCAAAAGGGAGGGAAAAAGGTTCCGCGCTCAGTACGCCGGTTTTGTACTTTGTTTCCAAGCCAAATGTCGTAATCACCGGGGTACCATATCCAGGTAGCTTGTTTGGCAATAACTATTTCAGAAGGGATAAGAGTAGAAAAACCCAATAAAACAACCAGGATTTTTATTTTGTTCATATTTAATTATTTTAAGTAATGTATTCCAGAATTGAGATGTTGTCACTTCGCAGGCCACTCGCTTTTTAAACGATAATGAAAGGTGCTGTTGCGAGAATTAATTCTCGCCTTCTGTACCTCAATCTGATCATTCTGTAACAAGCGAATCATTTCTGCTCCAGCATAAAGTACCGGACCATACCCATGTGTAGCATAAATACTTTTTCCACGATGATAATAATATGTATTGTCGTGGGCGAATGTTGTACCTTCACAGGTACCATCCACTGCCCCGTTTTCAAGAACACGTGTTTTAATGGCGTTCCAGCCTGTAAGAGCCACGGGACCGTAAACATGATTAATCCATCCCTCATTGATGCCTTTGGCAATCGCGAAGGTAAACATGGCCGTGCAAGATGTTTCCAGATAGGTATCGGTTTTATCCAGCATATTGTGCCAAAACCCACTACCATCCTGCAGACCTGCCAGGCTTCGAATCATTGAACGATATAAGTGCAGAATCTTCTCCCTGCCCTCATAACTTTCTGGCAATACACTGAGCAATTCCGCCATAGCCATTAATGTCCAGCCATTGGCCCGTCCCCAGTAAAAGTGAGGATCATAATCACCGGATGTGACGTTCCAACCATGGTCAAATAGCTCTTTCTCCGGAATATAGAGCCTGTCTGCCATTTGCAGGATCTGCCTCACAGCATCATCGAAGTATTTATTATCTCCGGTGAGTACACCCATGTTGGCTAGAAACGGTACGCTCATATATAAATCATCTGCCCAAACAGACTGATATTGAGGACGATGACGAGCAAGGGTACCGTCATCCAGTCGAAATTGTTTGTTGGAAATGTAATCCGCTGTGATGTTTATCAACTCCAGATAATCATCGTTTTTATCCTTTAAATAGGTTTTAATCATAGCAGCTCCAATAGAACCGCAATCATCTAGTGCATGAAAATCAGGGGTTCTGCCCCAACCGTATCCTGTTTCTTTTCCAAATTTCTCGCGGATTTTAATAAAATAAGGCAAGGTTTCTATCACCAAATCAAAAAACCTGGTATTATTGTCAAAAAACGCAGGGTCACCTGTCACATCATCGATGTACTCGAACGCCGATAGAACAACACCATTTGTGTAGGACCATTCGCCGGAGAATCCACTTGAAATACGCGCATTCCTATTCAATATAGTAAAATCCGTTATTTCCTTACCGGTCTCTGAATCGACAATTTTTAAGGTACTTGTAGATTCATAATAGATGCGAACGCGGTTAATAATTTCTTTGATACCATCAATGGTAGGGTATTCATATGGGACTGGATAGACCGGGATTCGGCCCGGGGCATCTTCCTGTGCGAACAACAATGCACTAAAAAGCAATGGGAGTAGAAATCCAAATATCGATTTCCGTTGATCTCTGAGTTTAACTAGTTTTTTTAAATTATGTGTCAAAGTTAGATTGCAAATTAAAGTTTTCATAATTGTCTTATTAAAAATATCATTTTTATTATTAATTTTTAACAACTTAAAAGACCATCATTCATCTCCAACACCTTTTTCTGTACGTTCAACCTTTTGAATGGTGCCGTCTTCATTAAAATAAAGATATTCAGCACAACAATGCCGTTGTTTTTTCTCGCAATCGGAGTCTGTCTCGAGCCACCTGTGATAAAATAAAATCCATTGTCCTTTAAATTCGACGATTGAATGGTGGTTGTTTGCCTGGTTCTCCTGTTCCATTATTAAACCTTTATATTCCCACGGGCCTTTAGGAGATTCAGCCATATAATAAGTAAGAATTCTGTTATTTTCCGGCATTGTAAAATAATAGATATCCTTTCTTTTAAATACCCATGGACCTTCCATCTTGGGCTCGTACCCCCCCATATCCATTTTATAAAAATCACCTTTGACGCTTAATAAATCATCCGCCATCTCAGCAACAAGCCAGTCGCCGCCACCATGAAAATAGAGATATCCTTGGCCATCGTCATCTATAAAAAGGCAAGGATCGTTTGCATAAGGATCTCTCCATAGCGGGCTTCCAATAGCATCCACAAATGGTCCGGTCGGGGAATCACTAATGGCAATCCCTATTCCCATCCATTTGGTGCTGTTTTCAGGATTCTCACGATCTTTTACACCTGTACCAGCAGGGAAGCAAAAATAATATTTTCCATTTTTATATGCACAGTCCGGGGCCCAGGCATAATTGTCTGCCCATGAAAGATCGTTGACCGATAAACATGGGCCATGATCTGTCCAGTGAATAAGATCACTTGAAGAAAAAACATGCCAGTCTTTCATCCAAAAATCAGGTTGACATTCCTCATCATGAGACGTATAAAGGTACATTTTACCATCCGCCCAAACATGACCTGAGGGATCGGCAGTTCTTATATCGCTGCCAAAGTTAAGCGGATTGTCCGCAAAACAAATTGATGTACTTAATAAAATTGCGGTCAGCATTGATGCCATTGTAAACTTTTTCATTTTAATTCTCCATGATTAATTATAAACATATAATAAAACCTTTCAATATACAATACATTAATCGATTACAGTTAATTCCACCGACTGCAAATCAGCAGAATTCTTACCGACATATATCGTGAATTTGCCCGGTTCAACTACTTCCTGCATATTTCTGTCAAAGAATTTTAATTTTTCCGGCGTGATTTCAAATTCCACAATTTTTGATTCGCCTTTCTTTAGAAATATTTTCTCAAAACCTTTTAGCTCCAATACAGGACGGGATGCAGAGCTTATATTATCCCGAATATACATTTGGACAACTTCCTTTCCGTCATAATCTCCTGTGTTTGCAACTTTCACCCGGACTATAGCGCTTTCTTCTTTCTTCATTTCATTCTTATCTATTGATAAGCCGGAATATTCAAAATTGGTATAGCTCAGACCAAAACCGAACGGGAACAGAGGCTCGTTTTTTTCCAAAACATACCGGTTTACAAGCGCGGAAGGCCTTTTATTGTAATAAGATGGCAAATGACCCACCGACCGGGGAAAAGATATTGGCAATTTCCCCGAGGGATTTACTTCTCCGAACAGAATATCTGCCACAGCATTTCCGGTTTCTTCACCAATATACCAACCTTCTAAAATGGCAGGAACTTCTTCTTTGAGTTTAACAATGCTCAAAGGTCTTCCGTTCATCAGATAAACTACAACTGGGTTGCCCGTTTTCAATATCTCGTCAACCAACAATTGTTGTCTTCCAAATAAATTCAAATCACTCCTGTCGCCGATTCTTGTCCCGAAATTTTCCCGACATATACGTGGAGTGCCCCCAATTGCCAATACGACAACATCTGATTTTTTTGCTACTTCAACAGCTTCCTTTATCATTTCCAAATCGGATTCTTCCGAATTCAGTTCTGCCTCGGGACTCCTCCAGTATCCATCTCCCGGATGGATTTTACATCCTTCGGCATAATTCACTTCAACTTTATTCCCTACATGGTTTTTAATGCCATCGTAAACGGTTACACCGCGCTTTTGACTTAGCTGTGTGGAATAACCCCCAAAATGAACCTGTTTTGCGTTAGGGCCAATCACCGCGATAGATTTAGTCCTGTTCAGGTCGATAGGGAGGGTATTATTTTCATTTTTAAGTAATACTACGGACTCTCTTGCCGCTTTTAATGCTAAAGCCTTATGTTCATCAGAATGATTTACCTTTTTGGCATATTCGGCATCGGCAAAACGATTTTCAAACAATCCCAACCTGAATTTTACCCTCAGGATATTCCTGACAGACCTGTCTATATATTTCATATCCACCTCTCCGTTTTCAACCATCTGCTTGAGGTTCTTAAATCCCGCGCTGCTGGGCAGGTCGACATCCATTCCGGCTTCTATAGCCATTTTTGCTGCCTGGTCAAGGTTTTCAGCTGCATAATGGAGTTTAACAATGTGGTTTAATGCATTATAATCGGAAACAACTATTCCTTTAAAGTCCCACTCTTTACGCAACAAATCAGTCAACAACCAGTGATTGGTATGGCAGGAAATACCATCATACTCCACATAAGCAGCCATAACAGAAGCTACATTGGCTTTTTCCACGACAGTCCTGAATGGTACTAAGTCAGCTTCCCGCATTGTCCTTTCGTTCATATAATTAGGTGCGTGGTTTAAGCCTCCGAATGGTTGTCCCGATGCTCCGAAATGTTTTACCGTAGAAGCGATATGATCTTTGCCGATGAGAAAGTCTCTCCCCTGAAAACCATTTACAATGGCAATTGCCATTTGCGAGGTCAGATAGGGATCTTCCCCAAAAGTTTCATCTGTACGGCCATATCTTGGATCCCTTGCCAGGTCGATATTAGGGGTCAACGCCAGATTGGAGCCCCTGCTCCTGGTTTCTTTTGCGATAGCGGCGGCAACTTCTTCCTCCAGTGATACGTCCCAGGAACTAGCCCTGGCTATGGGCTGGGGAAATATCGTGGCTTCCTCCATCATAACGCCATGCAAACATTCCTCATGGATGATGGCTGGTATGCCAAGCCTTGTCTCTTCCAGTAAAAATTTCTGAAGCTTGTTTATTTTCTCAACAGTTTGTTCGGGAAGCAAATCTTCTCCCGAGCGGCTAAGCTGACCTATACCATGTTCCAGATCCTTATTGACAATGGTTCTTTCAGACAAATCGCCTCTCTGATTATCCAGTTGAATATCCCCGATAGCTTTCATTTGTGCTATTTTTTCGTCAAGGTTCATCCGGCTTAAAAGGTCTTCTATTCTATCTTCGATATTTGCTTCCGGATTTTCATAAATATCCATTACACCGTTTTTGTTGGCATCAACATATTGGGCATACAGATCTGCTTTTAAAAACATTAAAATAACTAATATTGTTAAAGATCTCATTGTAGTAAAATTTGAATTAGTATTTGAAATATTGTTCCATTATTGTTTATCTTTAAATTCAGAATCATATTTCTGTGTTCAATTAATGATAATTTCAAATCATTCATCTTTATACTTTTCATTTTCCTGAAGGTCTCTATTACCAATTCATTAAACCAGGTATTATGGCAAAGCACGAAGTACCAATATGGCATCTTCCCATTTTACCGGTGGAGCCATATCCCGGGATTCATTCTGCTTAAATTGGTTAACTTTCTTAATTTGTCCATCACGAGGATAAAACCAATAAGCTTCAGCTTCTTTGTCCAAAACATTATTTACTCTGGTATGTGAATTATTGGAATAATAAACTAAAGCCATATCACCGGACAGGGTAGTAACGGCGGTTTTTAAACTCTCGCCTTCTCCGGTCCATGAAATAACATTTCCATTTGGAAACCACTGGTACCACTTGTGGTCATTTAAAAATCTTTTACCTACTCCCGCTACCTGGGCTGCACCCGGAAAATCAAGTGCTTGCTTCCACGTATAGCCGCAGTTGTAATCTCCTTCATTCCCCCGCATTGCCCAAACAGGCCCGGCTCCATAGGTGTGTCCTGCACCACCTGCAAAAAAAGTGTGGTATAACTGTCTGCGAACCCGAACCGGAGTTACCCACCCGCATTCATGACGGTAAGTTCCATATTCATAAGATCCCTCTAGAAACAGACACGGTTTAACCGGATCACTCAATTGATAATTATCTAACATGGTCCGATATACATCATCTACTTCTTTCCACACTTCTACACCATTGGCATCTAACCAAACATCCTCATGGAACCATTGTGCTGAACCATAAGGATAATCACCATTTGGATGGTATGTAAAGAATACTTCGTCCCAGGCTTGGCTCGCCTCATTCCACGCAGGTGTTTGTCCTGTTGCACCCTTAACAATTCCTTCAGCCATGGCTCTATATATATGGCGATTGTCATATTCACTGAATTTTTGATGTTTATCATAACCCTTGAACTGCGCCTTTGTATCACCTCCCAGAACCCAAATGATGTGAGGCTCTTTCCCATAGCGTTTACCCAAAAATTCACCATAGGTTTTGGCCTCCTCAGCAGTATATTCTGCAGTACTGGTAATAAATTGTGATGCCCAGCAAGGCAAAAGTGCAAGGTACATGTTCCGTTTCTTTACAGCCTCAATTACATAGTCAACATGATCCCAATAGTCATTAGGTGAATCCGGGCTACCTCCCTTAACCAGTAAAGGCTCAGCCGTGTTAGGAGATTTTTCATCACCGGTAAACGGCTGATGACCGTATGCATTAGGAGCATTATCAGGACTCCTCTTCATCCCTCCGCCATGGGGAGACCAGTGTGCCACTGTTTGGATCACTGTAAATCCCAAACTTTGCCGGTTGTCAAGATATTGGTTGACCTCTTCGCGGGTCAGCTGTTGGATCATGCCCCATCCGGTATCTCCGATCCATAGAAAAGGTTTACCATCTTTGTGTTGAATGAAGTGCCCGTTTTGAGATACTTCCAGTTTGCCATGTTGCAGCCATGATGCCTGAGCAAACAGACCCGGTGTACCTGGTAAAATTAACAGGAGGATAAATAAGATATTCTTTTTCATTTTTAATCCTTTAGTGATTACACTCTTAAAAATTATTTATACAAACAACTTATTTGTTTTCAATTTTGGAAGGGACTTGAAGTACCTTTGCAAGTTCTTTATAAAATTTTACTGCCATTTTGGTATTTCCTTTATCATTCGGATGATACTTATCATAGGGAACACCCGGGTATCTGTAACCAAGCATATCACCACCTTCGTAAGGAGGATTGGCATTAGAATCGGGTAAATTATCCGAATAATCCAAACCTGCACCATTTTCCATATCTACAAGAATAATTCGAATTTTATCACCATTTCTGGCATTGACCATATTTGTAACATCTTGATTGAACTTAGCAGTGGGAGCTGGATCTTCATCTTTAAACCGGTTAATAATTAAGCAAAGAAATACAATAATGGGGTGGTCATTGTTAACAGAATACTGATTAATCCTGTCAAGCATATCCATGACCTGTCCCGGTTTATCGTTCCAGTCCTTGCCATTGGTCCCAACATGAACCAGGAGGACATCCGGTTTATATACCTCCAATGCGGTATCAACCTTGTTTGCAATATCAGGGATTTTCCAACCCGGATAAGCTTCGCAATTCCAGTCATACCAATCTTTATCATCTTCAGGCCTGATTCCATGGTTTTGCGAACCCACAAAATCAACATTGTATCCGGCGTTAATCAGAATTTCATAGAGGGCCTTCCGGTATCCTGTCCGTTCCTCCAATGCTGGAAAACCATAATGCTCACCAGCGGTTATAGAATTTCCCACCGGCATTATTCTAATTGTATCGCTTGCCTTAGAATATGTTACAATAAAGAAAAAGAATAATATTGTTACCAGATTTTTTTTCATAGTCATGCATATTTAAAATGTTTGTATTAATCGACGAACTGCAACCACCCAATCCTTTTCCGAATTATTAGGAGTAGTTCCTGTTTTCAATAAAACAATATATGTATCATTTTTCTTTGCAAAATATAAGTCACCAAACTGTGAAGGAAAAGAAGATGATATCAATTCATTTTGTTCCTATCTCATTCGATTACTTAAGTTTTAAAACCGGTATTTGACAAATATAATTATCGTGTAAAAGTACTTATCAGAATTGTAATTGTTAATAATTCAATAAAAAGGCTGTCTTAAAAGTTATTGGGTGCAAGATAGCTGCTGTCATGCTTTACCAGGTTGGGATAAACCTCAGTGTATGCATCCAGGTATTTCACATACCAGTCATCCCCGGCCCAATTGTGATCATGTGCATGGTATTGTGAACTCGTTGAGAATAAATCTTGACTTTATATATTCTTTAAACACTAAATTCCCTTTTTGGCCCTGGCTTGTTCGGATTGAGAATTGATACGCCACACCTCAAATTTGTTAAAAATAGCTTGCGGCTCCCGCCCTGCGGACGGGATACGGTATATATGCTATCTAATTTTAATAACAGTTCCAACTACATTAATAGTAGTGCCAATTATTTTTATAAGGTATAATCCTTCATTCAAATCCGTCGTATCAAATTGATGGTTCAGGCCAACTGCCTTTTTATACCTTACAATTCTTCCTGTGACATCCAACAACAATATATCAACTGTTTCAGCAGGCTCTTTTCCAAACTTAATATTTAACCGGTTGTTAAATGGTATAGGGTATATACTGATATCCTGAACGGATTCTATTGTTGCTATGGAAGTAGGTTCCGATACCGCAATATTTGATGTTGCTGTAAAGCCTCCATCCTCGGTAGTAACAGTAATAACAGCCGAGCCCACTGCCACACCGGTAACGAGGCCTGTTGTGTCTACGGTTGCTACAGAAGTGTCGCTTGAGCTCCAGCTTACATTTTGGTCAAATGCATTGTAAGGGGATATCGTGGCTGTTAACTGCTTGGTAGAGCCAACATTTACGGACGCTGTTGTGGGGGATACCTTTACGCCGGTTACAGGAATATTAGATACAGTGGCTATGGATGTTGCTGTAAAGCTGCCATCTTGTGTAGTAACGGTAATTGTTGCCGAGCCCACTGCCACACCGGTAACGAGGCCTGTTGTGTCTACGGTTGCTACAGAAGTGTCGCTTGAGCTCCAGCTTACATTTTTATTCACGGGATTAGCCGGCACAATTATGGCTGATAAATATTTGGCAGTGCCAACATACAGATCAGCTATTGTGGGCGATACGCTCACACTGGTCACCGATCCACCGTCACCGAGCAGGTTGTAAAGGAATACCTCAAGATTTGTAAATCCTCCTTCACCAATAACATTTCTATCTGCAGGATCGCCCGGATTCAGTCCGCTGGCTGTTTCCCAGTCATCGGACATTCCATCGTGGTCGCTATCTGTGTAAGGCGTGCCCGCAGCTAAAACCGGCCAGCCGCCAACATCGCTGGGAACGTCAATAATGCCATTATTGCCATAGATAGCAGTACCGGTAAGGACTTCTTCAATGATACGCGCATCAACCGTATCGCGGTTGGGAAACGAACAGCCTGCGCCGTCAAGAACGGCATCATAGGCATCTTGCGGCGATTGCTGGTTGATTGGCATAGCAGACCAGGGTGCACTTAGTTTGATGTAATTGCTTCCGTCGATTCCCTTCCAGTTGTCAGCAGTAACAGCGGGATATCCTTCCACGTAATTATCTGAAACATACCAATCGCCTTTATCGTCTGTTGAACGTGCTGAAGGTTCCGCGATCCTCCTCTTAATACTTGCGTTAGTGGCAGGTCCATACTTATAATAATTGGCGATCATATTGACTGTAAAAAATGTAAACCGTGAATCACCGGGTTGCTGTTTCTCTCCTCCATAGCAGCTGCCATAACCCCAGTTATATAGCACGTTGTTTCTGTAATCGTTGTATCCGCAACCTGAAGCCCAGCGTGGATTGCGGCTATCGTTATGGGCGAACAGGTTATGATGCCAGGTACCGGGATTGTTTCCCCAGATGCCTCCAAACCTGTGCCCTTCGCCGGCTTTTTCGCACCCTTCCGAAATTATGCACCATTGAACGGTTGTGTTCTTATTAAAATACAACGTAAACACTTCATCAGCGCTCCAGCTGGCTGAAACATGATCGATGATAATGTTTTGATGATACCTTCCGCCTATTGCGTCACCAATGATACTAGGGTCATGCCTTACACGAATGTACCGGATGATAATATTATCGGCGCTGGTGGAAAGATTCCCTTTGATGCATATGCCGTCTCCCGGCGCTGTTTGTCCGGCAATAGTAATATTTCCATTACTGATATTAAAATTGCCCGTTATGGTACCGGAAACCTTGAATACAACAGTTCTGGCGCCTGAAGCGCTAATCGCTGCACCGAGGCTGCCTGCACCTGACGGATTAAGTGTGGTGACTTCGTAAACAGTACCACCGCGTCCGCCTGTTGTATATTTTCCATATCCTTCTGCCCCCGGAAATGCTATTTGCTGGGAATAAAAAACTCCAGCATAGCATAATAAAGAAACAGATAGTAATACTGTTTTTATGGCTTTCGAAAATATCATTTTTCTTTCCTTTTTTAATCTTTTAATTAATGGCTTAACTTTCAAGTATGCTATTGTATTTCGACGATAACACGTTGATACCTCTTTAATGGCGGTATTCCGTCATCTGTCGCTTCACATATTATATGGATAGTCTCCCCTTTGCCCACATCGCCGGGTATTGTTAATGTGGCATCCTGTTTCCCGGCATTTCCGATATCAACGCTGCCGTTGTAAGTACCCGCTTCTTTGTATTGCCACCAGTGAAACGAAAGCTTATCTCCATCCGGATCGCTCGTTCCCTGAGCGCTCAGTTTTACAGTGGCACCGGGTTTCAGCTTCAGGTTTGCCGCATGTCCCAGAATGACTACCGGCGGATGATTGGCCTCCTTGTATGATTTTACACACCAGTCGGCTCTCGATGCAAAGTCGTTTTGAAAGGCATCCGACCACCTCCATATTGGTTTACAATATTCCCGGAGCTGCTTGTCTGTGGATATTGTTGCTCCCTTTCTCAAGTTATTTCGTCCCCACGCTGTAGTTGAATACCATCGCCCTTTGGGATACACATATTCTTTAAGCGGTACCGGATCGAGCCAGGTGTTCTCACGCACCCGCACATAACGGCCGCCCCATCCGCCCCAGTCTGGCGACTCCAAGTTCCGCAAACCGGTCATGATCTGATGCAGAAATGCCGGCGAATCTCCTTCCGACCGAAAATCCCCATCATCAAATCCCTCGTCTCCATCCTTATGTGCCTTGTAGAGCGCGCATAGCGGCCCATGGTTTTCCAGGATATTTTCCTTCATCCAATCCCCAACGAAATACTTATGCATTTCTTTTGGCAGACACTTCTTCCAATGATACGCTATCGTCACGAACTGATCCGAAATGATTGTAGTAATCTCATATTTCCCCCAGTGTGGCTTGATGTAGGCCTGATAGGTCGAATCCTGCTCCCAGATAAAGAAGAACCGCATCTTCTTTGCAACCTCAGCCATCCTCTCCGGATGTTCCTCCTCGATCGTCTTCAGCGCCCGCGCTATTGTATTCGGTCCGCCCCAGGCTTGCAGCCAAATCGGTCGATCATCCGTTTCATCCAACAGCACCTTTACGATAAGCTGGGATCCTGCTGTCACTTCATCCATCTCTCCTTCCGTCTTTACGTTCCCCAGGGCGGTTCGTTCCCGAAGGTATTCAGGAGCTGGATACCCTGCATCATGTTTTAACAGATTGGGATAAACCTGCGTATATGCATCCAGATAGGGTTCTATCCAGTCATCCCCGGCCCAATTATGCCCTTGCCAGTGGTATTGCGAACTGGATGTGACAATACCCTCGATATCGCATTCGTTGGCGTAGAGTAAGAACCGCACCATGGAACACTCGTCATCAATTTCTCCATCGCTTGTGATGATAACTCGTGGCTTTGAATCCTGATTTTGAGCAATTACTTTTCCCATGAAAAGCAATAAAAGGAAATATAAAAAAAGTTGTTTTCTCATTATGGAGCGTTTTTAAAAAAATGGCTGTTGTATCAGCCCGATACAACAGCCATCTTTAATTAAGTACTAAATAAAACTTATTTTATAAATTTCATAACACTATATTCATTTTCAGTAGTTATAATTCTTACAATGAAAATAGCATCTTTTTTAAGATTTGTACTATTCAGACTCATCCTGTCAGAAACATCATTCTTTTCAAGAAGTTTCGTGCCAGCAAGATTATAGATTTCAACCCTTGAAATATTATCCATATTTATAAAGAACAGACAATTTTCCATTGGGTTATAAATAACTTTTGAACCATCACCAAAAATATCATCAATACCGGTAATAATGAAATTAATGGTATAAGTTTTTGTAGTTTTTCCATCTTCTGCAGTTACAACAATTGTAGCTGTTCCGGATCCTGAAGAAACATCAACTGCACCGGTACCAGTAATTTTTGATTTGAAATCTTCAGGTAAGGCATTTACTGTAACAGATGTTGTTCCTCCCGGCAATACTGCTGCATATTCGGTAACATTTTTGTCAAAAGCAGGTGTCAATGTAGTGCTAGGTATTGTCATTATCGTACGCAAGTATGCATTCGATGATGGTATATATATTTCTTGTATACCATATACATTTGATAACTTCTGCAGATCGGTTGCAGGTAATGGTTCATTGTAATAACGTATCTCATCAAGCATACCGTCGACCTTAGCATCCTTATCTCCTATGATCAACGGAAGAGCTGAACCAATACTTTCATCGGTATTATCTTTCGCTGAACCTGCTATATGTTGATTTACGTACAGGAATAAGGAATCCAAGACGCGGTCACGGATAGCTGCTATGTGATTCCAGGTAGTATCGTACAGATATTTATCCGCATCAACAACAACACTGGTCTCATTGGTACCATCATCAATTGCAAAACTCAACTCGCCTCCATTCAAAGCAAGAGCAATCCGTGTGTCGTCCTCAGAACCTTTATAAAGAATTTCCCTGTCTCCTACATCAGGAACCTTAAGAAGCATTGAATAAGTAAATTCTCCTATACCTACGTTAATAACAGAATTGTCAGCTACCTCAACATACGTAGGATCTGTGCCTATGCTTAAATCCAGCGCCTGATCCGTATTTCCGGCAACATAGTTCGCAGCATCACCGCCCATAAGGGTACCATCAGATGTTTCGAAGAGATCCGTTGCATCTCCATCCAATTTCCAATAAGCTTTCAGATTTGCAGGAAGTTGAGGGAATAATGATGCATACAGATTAAATATTTCATCAGCAGACAAAGCAATATTGAACAATTGAATCTCATCAATCTGTCTCTCTCCATCAGAAGCTTCTACTGTACCGTTAGTTCCGATTCTTAACGGAAGGCCGCTTGATGATATACTTGTCTCGGTAGCATCGGTCATTGAACCAACTTCTTTACCATTAACATATAAAATTAACTTATCCGCATCACGGTCGCGTACAGCTACTATATGGTTCCATACCCCTGGGGCCATTTCTTTATTTATATTCTGGACGGTAAGTTGTGTTTTGTCTATTACATTATCATCAATATACATATTTAATGCATTATCATGTAATGAAATGGCCCACCACTGAGCATCATTAGTCCCCTTATAGATAAGTTCATGTGTTCCTGCAAAATCAGGAATATTAACCAGCATTGATATAGTGAAACTGGCTGTATCGAAGTCAACAATATCATTATCGGGTACTTCGATATACCTTACGGGACTGCCGGCAGGTAAATCAAGAGCCTGTCCTTGTCCTTCCAGACCTGCAACATATGAAGAAGCATCACCATTTATAAGGGTACCATCGGAAGTTCCGAATTCATCCTTTGCATTTCCTTCACATTTCCAATGAGCAACCGCTACAGGTGGAGCTGGAAGTACGCCAGGTGCAAAATCGAAGGCCTTGAAATCAATTGCACCGGACTGATCGGTCGCGCCGCAACCCATAAGAAGTGTATTTATCCCCGGGTGGTTATCAAGATTGGAAGAGGTCACAATGAATATTTCTGACGGAGCACCGTCAACAGATACTGACACTTCATGTGTTCCTACACCGGTAGCGTCTTTCTTGATGGTTATCCAGAAATCATGCCATACAGTAGGATCCAGCTCGATAATATTGGGTGTGCCATCGGCTGAAGCGACTGTGGTTGCTACATTGCCAGGGCTCATCAGTGGATTCATCTGCAGTCCGGCCACATGGCCTACAGGTTGTGCAGCATCTTCATAGCATGTATCATTCTCGGTTCTCAATACAAAACCGATCCAAGCGTTTGGGCCTGCCTCGATACCGAAGTTACACATACCACCATTATGGAGTAGATAACCGTCACCGGTTGCCGGCACTGTGCCACTAGGATATAAACTACTTTGTTGATAAAGAGTATCCAGCGGGCCGTCTGTAGCCAGCCTGGCCACAACATGGATGGTTGCACCGTCATTAAGAAGAGTTGGGCTACCACCACTGAAATTGGTAAGGTCCATATAGCCATAGATTTTACGGTTACCAGCATCACCTGGAAATCCGTAGGCTTCGGGATTTCCACAATCCTGGATACGATAGTATCCGTCTATAGAACTGACTCCACCTGGCGCTCCTTCGCCTATGCCTGTGCCGTCCCATGCGTCGTTATTATTTTCAGTGTTCCAATAGCCATCCCAATCCTTGAACTGATTACCACTTCCGCTGTAAACAACAGAAGTATTAAGTGAATATGTAAATAACCCACGTTGTTCAGGCTCAGGTTTCTCACTTTCGAAGATATTCATGGCATCTTCTGCAGTGATTGCATTTTTGTAGATTTTAAAATCGTCAATCAGCGTATTGGTCAGGGTTTGTTGATTGAACGCACCTTTTCCAATTGATACCACTTGTGCAGCTAAATCGGAGGGAGAAACACTGAAATCGTTTTCTCCAGTTAGCGCAGTGGTAGTTGCTTCAGCGCCATTTATGTATACAGCTGCTCCTTCATTTTTAGTAAATGCAAGAACAATATGAATCCATTCACTACCATCGTTTGTAAGGTCATCAACAACCTGGGCACAGCCATCTGGTTCTGTGCTGTTTGCCAGTGAAGAAGCAAAACTCATTGTACTATCACCATTAAGCTGAATATCCCAGTATGGTACAGTTTGAGCTGTACTTGATCCCATACCCATAAGGGCAGCCACGGGATTTGTTCCTACGCCTTTAACCCATGCCGAGATTGAAAAATCATTCAGGACATTTGCTATTGCAGGCGGGATGCTGACATATCCGTCTGAGGTAAGTGAAAGAACAGGTCCCCTTTCATCATCCCTGGCAAGTGCTGCATCACCCTGGAGAGTACCATCATAATTTCCTGTAGCATCCTTTGCATCAAAATCAAGAACATATTCTGCAACAAGTTTCGGTGTTGGTACATGCATATCATTCTTGTAAACATCTGCAACTGTTGCTGCATCGATAGCAATATTATACACTGTAAAATTGTCAATGAGTGTATTGGTCAACGTTGCTTGATTTAGCGCATCCTTACCAATACTAACAACTTGTGCAGCCAAATCAACAGGAGAAACACTGAAATCGTTCGCTCCGGTCAATGCTGTACTTGTCACAGCAATACCATTAATATATACTATTGCTCCTTCATTCTTTTTAAAACTATAAGCAATATGTACCCAATCATCACCAGGATTTGGAGTGCCATCTACAATATAGTTACAACCAGTTGGGTCGCCACTGATATCTGTTGATGAAACAAAACCTATGCCACCATCACTTTTAAGATTAAAATCGAAGTAGGGTGCGGTATTAACCGTACTTTGTCCCATACCCAAAAGGGCTGCGTCATCTGTTCCAACACCTTTAACCCATGCGCAAATTGAAAAGTCTTTAAGTTCATTTGCTATTGCCGGGTCAATACTTACGTATCCGTCAGAAGTAAGAGAAAGAACTTTTTTTCTTTCCGGATCTGTAACAATAGTTGCATCACCTTCCAGTTTACCATTAAAATTAGCTTGCTTGTCAGATGCATCACTCTCAAACTCATATCTGGATACTATTCCTGGCTCGATCTCTCCGGTTTTTGGTGGAGGAGTCAACCAGAAAACAGCAGCATCAAAGAATGCCCAGCCTTCATTTGTCAATACAGAAGCCGGATAACTGGAATAGCCTGGCAGTGGGAAAGTAGCGATACGTGCGGGTGCCGTAGTACCGTTAGCCAATGAATCTCCCTTTTCAATTGTCCAGGAGATTACAAGGGTGTCTTTCGTTGCAAGAATTCTAGTGCCTTTCGGGAGTGAGCTGGGCCAGATACTTGTCGCTGAAAGACTATCAACGGTGAAGAAATTTAATGAATCGGCGACAGCAGAAAGGCCTGCGTTTGAAAGTATGGTGTGCCCAATTTGGGCAATATCAATATAGCCATTAAGACCGGTCCAACCTCTACCGTTACCTCCTGTCCAGCCTAGCTTGTTCCAGCCAAATGACTCCATATGCAAGATTGGTACGGCAGCGCCTGCAAGATTTAAAACATCTCCGGAGCCAATCGATTCGGAGACAACAAGCAGATCTTTGCTTTCAGCATCGGCCTTTGAAAATGAACCGTCCTTAACCTCTGCTGCTGTTACAACTTGAACATCATAGCCCAATGATAAAAGCCTGTCAAATATCGGCCCGTCAAAACCAGCAGATAATTGGGTACTAGAAGTAACAAATGCCGCGGAACCTATAAAATCTGTAGGTGCAGCATCCAACCAGGCAACGGCAGCATCAAAGAATGCCCAGCCTTCATTTGTCAATACAGAAGCTGTATAACTGGAATAGCCTGGCAGTGGGAAAGCAGCGATACGTGCGGGTGCCGTAGTACCGTTAGCCAATGAATCTCCCTTTTCAATTGCCCAGGAGATTACAAGGGTGTCTTTCGTTGCAAGAATTCTAGTGCCTTTCGGGAGTGAGCTGGGCCAGATACTTGTCGCTGAAAGACTATCAACGGTGAAGAAATTTAATGAATCGGCGACAGCAGAA
>Ga0315545_1000246_pt1 | contig 60263 bp, 44 predicted proteins | sample SalMarSW160210MG_FD_203096 | JGI IMG/M metagenome (GOLD analysis project Ga0315545, IMG submission 203096) | Salt marsh sediment microbial communities from the Plum Island Ecosystem LTER, Massachusetts, United States - Salt Marsh Sediment SW1602-10 ...
AATTCTATCGGCATTCTTTATGAATAATCCAGGTTATGTAATTGTTTAGTTTGATTTGACTGATGGTTGTAATAAATTTATAATCTTTCCCATGGACATAGAAAAAATTGACTCAATTATTGAGGCAGCCATAAAGGAAGATATGCCTCAAGGTGATATTACATCAGAAAATATTATTCCCCTGGATTCTGATTCCGAAGCAGTACTAATAGCCCAGGAAAAAGGAGTCCTGGCAGGAATAGATGTCGCTGAAAGAGTTTTTAAGATAATAGACCCTTCTGTTTCATTTGAGAAGCTTTTTAAAGATGGTCAGGTTGTAGAGAGAGGAGATAAATTGGCTGAACTACTTGGGAATTCAATTTGCCTTCTTAAAAGTGAACGGATAGCTTTGAATTTTCTCCAGAGGATGTCAGGCATTGCAAGCCTCACAAGAAAATTTGTTAAAGCTCTGGAAGGAAGCAAGACAAAGGTTTTAGATACCCGAAAAACAACGCCAGGACTGAGAATTTTGGAGAAGTATGCAGTAAAGGTAGGTGGAGGAGAGAATCATCGCTTCAGTCTTTCAGACATGGTGTTAATCAAGGATAATCATCTTAAGCTTGTTGGAAGTGTTCTCGAAGTAGTAAAACTAGCAAAGGAAAAGGTAAAACCAGGAACAAAAATTGAAGTTGAGACAAATAATTTTGATGAGGTTAAAGAAGCTGTTCAAAGTGGTGCGGATATGATCATGCTGGATAATATGTCCTTAGAAGGGATGAGAGAAGTCGTAAGATGGGTCAAGGGTAGGGTCCCCTTAGAAGCGTCAGGGAATATTGATTTAATCAAGGCAAAGGAGATTGCTTCTATAGGTATTGATTATGTCTCTGTTGGGAGTTTGACTCATTCTTTCAAATCTTTGAATATCAACATGGAATTTTTATGACTTTAAACAGCATCTTATCGCATTAGAACTGAATAATATGCTAAACGAAAAAACCATAAAAACAGATATTTTGGTGATAGGTTGTGGTATTGCCGGAGTCAGTGCTGCCCTGGAGGCAGCGAAAGGCGGTTTAAAAGTCATTGTGGTCACAAAGAATTCCAAGATTGAGGAATCAAATACTTACTATGCCCAAGGCGGAATCGTATCTTTAGGCAAGGATGATTATCCTGAACTTTTGAAAGAAGATATTATAAAAAGCGGTAATGGAATAAATGATCCAGACGCTGTGGAAATATTAGCCAAAGAAGGAAAAGTTTTAGTTGATAGAATATTAATAAAAGAATTAAAGATTCCTTTTACCAAAAATTCTCCCGATTCGTTAGATTATGCTCAGGAAGCTGCACATTCTCGAAGGCGTATACTTCATGTAAAAGACACTACAGGAAAGGCTATAGAAGAGAAGTTTATTGCTGAATTAAAAACATACTCTAATGTGACTATTTTACAGGACCATACGGCTGTAGATTTGCTGACGATTCCTCATCATTCGAAGAATCCTAGTGCATTTTATAAAGAGCCGCAGTGTATAGGGGGATATATTTTAGATAATGTATCCAAGAGAGTGAAAATTGTTTTTGCTTCTTACACTATTCTGGCAACGGGTGGCTGTGGAGCTGTTTTTCTGAATACCACGAATCCAAAGGGATCCATTGGAGATGGATTTGCTATGGCTTATCGTGCAGGTGCCAGAATTGTAAATATGGAATATATCCAGTTCCATCCAACTTCTCTTTATCAAAAGGATGGGGAAATGTTTTTGATCTCCGAGACTGTAAGAGGAGAAGGAGCTAGACTGAAAACTCAAGGTGGACAGACCTTTATGGAAAAATACAATTCGAAAAAAGACCTTGCTCCGCGTGATGAGGTAAGCAGGGCTATATATGCTGAGATGGTTAACAGCAATTTCAGCTTTGTTACACTGGATTTGGCATCTTATGCCAAGATAAATATCCGGAAAAGATTTCCCAATATTTATAATACATGTCTGAAGTATGGAATAGATATTACAAAAGATCCTATACCTGTTGTTCCTGCTGCTCACTACTGCTGCGGGGGAGTTCTTGTTGATGAATGGGGAAGGAGTTCCCTTAAACGGCTTATTGCTGTTGGTGAGGTAAGCTGTACGGGTCTCCATGGAGCGAATCGTTTAGCTTCGACTTCACTTTTAGAAGGTTTAGTCTGGGGAACAAGGGCAGCCCGGCATATAGTTGCGCATTTTGATAAGAAAATGCCTTATAAGGCCTCTGATATTCATGAATGGTATTATTCAGATAAACAGGAGGAAATTGACCCTGCCTTAATCAATCAGGATTGGTTATTTATAAGGTCTACAATGTGGAATTATGCTGGAATTATCCGGACGAAAAAGCGTTTAGAAAGGGCAAGGGCAGACCTAGACTATCTGATGCACAGGATTGAGAAGTTTTACAAAGAGGCCATAATGGATCCAAAAGTTGTGAGTTTAAAACACGGCATCCAGGTAGCAATCTTGATTACTTATGCTGCTTTAAGCAACCCGATAAGCCGTGGTTCACATTATATAAAAGATTAATTAACCTGAATTATTCATAAAGAATGCCGATATGTTTATTTAAGCTTGATGAAATCTGCTTGTCAGCGTGATTTTTCTCAAGATTGAGAGAGTCGCTTTCTTTATTGAATCGAATATTAATTATAATCGGCATTCTTTACCTTTCAGGCGAGCCGATCTTACTGCATCTGCTGCGTTACAGCCCATTCGTGGTGAAGGACCACAACTTCATGTGCTGTGCCTTGCATCTGCGGCAAGCTTGGCTCGTGAATAATCCACGTTTTCCTGAATTATTCATAAAAATTGTTGATAGAATTAATATAATACCAAAAAGCATCTTATCTATCTTATCTAAATAAATTCTATCGGTATTTTTTATGAGTATTGACTTTTTGTGGTGGAGAAATAAAATAGCTTATTCTATAATAAAAATGTGCTGGAGAGTACCATGGCAGATATCGCTAATGTTAAAGAAACATTGAATCTTCCTAAGACTTCTTTTTCTATGAAGGCGAAGCTTGCACAAAAAGAGCCTGAGATCCTAAAAAAATGGGAACAGATTAGACTTTATGAAAAGATACAAAAGAAAAGGGAGAATTGTACTTCCTTTGTGCTTCATGATGGGCCTCCTTATGCAAATGGGAATATTCATTTGGGAACAGCCCTGAACAAGATCTTAAAAGATTTTATTGTGAAAACAAATAATATGCAGGGATATAAGGCCCCTTATATTCCCGGTTGGGATTGCCACGGGCTTCCGATTGAGATTAAGGTTGATCAACTACTTGGAAAGAAAAAAGAAAGCATGTCTGTAATAGATATAAGAGAAGAATGCAAGAAATATGCCTTGAAATTTGTAGATATTCAGAGAAAGCAGTTCAAGAGGCTGGGGGTTTTTGGACAGTGGGATAAACCTTATTTAACAATGGATCCAGAATATGAAGGTGAAGTCTTGCGCCATCTTGCAGCTTTTTTTGCTAATGGCAATGTTTATAAGGGGAAAAAACCTGTCTATTGGTGCTGCCACTGCCGTACTGCACTTGCTGAAGCAGAAATCGAATACAAAGACCGCAAATCCCCTTCTGTCCATGTGAAATTTCCCGTTGTTTCTAGGCTTTCTGAAAAATTTCCGGAACTGAAAGGGAAAAAAGTTTCTGTTCTTATCTGGACCACGACACCCTGGACGCTTCCTGCTAACTTGGCTATCGCTTTCCATCCGAATTATGAATATGCTGCTTTTGAAAATGGTGAGGAAGTCTATATCGCTGCCAGACGCTTGATTCCTGTAATCAGTGAAGTATTAGGCTTTAGAGAGCCCAGGATTTTGACATGTTTTGTTGGCAAAGAAGTAGAAGGGTTAAAGGCCAGGCATCCGTTTATTGATAGAGAGTCGATTTTTGTTTTGGCTGATTATGTTACACTTGATCAGGGAACAGGGTGTGTTCATACGGCTCCTGGTCACGGTCAGGAAGACTATTTGACTGGGCTGAAATATAACCTTGATATTTATACCCCTGTGAATAACGAAGGGAAATTCATTTCTCAAGTTGGAAGATACGCTGGAATGAATGTTTTCGATGCTAATGAAGTAATAATCCAGGATATGGATAAAAATGGTACTCTTTTGGGATCCAGTGAGATTATTCATTCATATCCCCACTGCTGGCGATGTAAAAATCCTGTGATTTTCCGGGCCACTGCTCAGTGGTTTATTTCCATGGATAAGAATGATTTTCGGAAAAAGGCACTCGAGGAAGTAAAAAAGATTAAATGGATTCCGGGCTGGGGTGAAGAAAGGATTAGTAACATGATAGATGCTCGGCCCGATTGGTGTATTTCGAGGCAGCGTTCGTGGGGAGTGCCGATTCCAGCGTTTTATTGTCAAAAATGCGGTTATATTCTTGCCAATAAAGAGATTACACAAAGAGTTGCAGATATCTTTTCCAGGGAGGGTTCTAATTCCTGGTTTACTAGGGAAGTAGAAGAGATTTTGCCTCTCGATATAAGGTGTCCTGAGTGCGGTTCAACAGAATTCAGTAAGGAGAACAATATTCTGGATGTGTGGTTCGAGTCAGGAGCCAGCCATAATATCCTTGGAAAGAAAAAGGATCTTCCTTGGCCTGCGGATATATATATCGAGGGGCATGATCAATACAGGGGATGGTTTAATAGTTCTCTTATTATCGGACTTGCAGCAAAAAAAGCTTCTCCTTATCGAACTTGTATAACTCATGGTTTTGTTCTTGATGAACAGGGGAGAGGAATGTCGAAATCCCTGGGAAATTTTATCGAGCCGGAAGAAATCATATCTAGAAATGGAGCAGAAATTTTGAGACTATGGGTGGCCATGCTCAATTACAAAGAAGATACTCGTTTCGGAAATGAAACTCTACAACGTCTTGTGGAAGCCTACCGTAAGATAAGGAATACATGGAGATTCATCCTGGGGAATATTCATGATTTTTCGCCTGATGAAGATTCAATCCCCATCGATAAAATGGAACTTTTCGATAGATGGATACTAGAAAAATGCTCTCGGATAGGGAAGAGGATTCTCAACGCTTATAAGAATTATGAATATCATATTGTATCTCATGCAGTTTATAATTTTTTTACTGTCGAGTTGAGTTCATTTTATCTTGATGTTATCAAGGATAGACTCTATTGTTCGGCAAGAGATTCTGTTCTGCGAAAATCTGCTCAAACAGCTCTTTTTAATCTTTTGAAAACAACGCTTGTGTTGATGGCTCCAATTTTAGCTTTCACAACCGAAGAAGCCTGGGAACTAATTCCGGATTTTAAAGATAAAGATGAGTCCATTCATATTGGATTTTTTCCTTCATTTACCCAGACGTGGCTTGGATCCGATGCTTTTCAAGACTGGGAAGACTTGGGGATGATAAGAGAAGATGTACTGAAGGAGCTTGAGCTTGCACGGGAGAAAAAGCTTATTGGAAATTCTCTAGAAGCAGGAGTCAAATTAAAGGTTCCAACTACCCAGAAAAATCTTATAGAAAAATATGAAAAGGAGCTTCCTTCGCTTTTTATTGTTTCTACTGTTGAGATTGAAGTCCATGATGGAGATATAATGGAAGTGGAAGTTTCCAAGGCCAAAGGACAAAAATGTCAGAGATGTTGGAATTTTTCTACTTATGTAGGCAAAAGCTCTGAATATCCCTACTTCTGCAGGCGGTGTGAGGAAGTAGTAAAGAAGTTAGATTTATGAAGAACAAAAGTTTCTATTTTATATTTATCTTTTTTTTAGTAGCTGTAGACCAGCTGACTAAAACAGTTGTAAACAGAAGTATGGGTCTTTATAGTAGTATAAAAGTAATCCCGGGCTTTTTAAATTTGACTTACATTAGAAATAAAGGAGCAATTTTCGGTTTTTTCTCCTGGCCTGGTAATTCACTTGTTTATGTCTTCCTGACATTAACTTCCTTTCTTGCTTTAAGCTTGGTTATATACTATTTTTTTAAGACTCCTTCTTCTGAGAAGCTTATGAAAATTTCTCTTTCTCTTATTTTGGCTGGAGCACTTGGTAATCTAATTGATAGAGTATTCAGAGGCTATGTGATTGATTTTGTAGATTGTTACATTAAAAAATGGCACTGGCCTTTTTTTAATGTAGCTGACTCGTGCATAACTATCGGAGCTTTGTTTCTTATTTATATTTTTCTTTTTAAGAGAGGTCCAAAATGTTCCCAATATTAGTAAAAATAGGCCCCTTCACTATTCATACCTATGGTTTCATGATGGCTCTCGGTGTAGCTTTTGCATTATGGTTTATTTTTATTCAGGGAAAGAAACATGGCCTTGAAGGTTCAAAACTCATTGATATGGCTTTTTATACGATTATTATTGCATTAATTGGTGCTAAAACTGTCCTGCTGGTTGGAAATTTTTCTTATTATAAGAGATATCCTGGAGAGCTTTTGAGTCTGGCCCGCAGCGGGGGAGTTTTTCAGGGTGGTCTAGCCTTCGGCTTTGTTTTTGCCGTGTGGTATTTGCACAAACACAGGATTCCTACATGGAAAACAGCTGATATTGTTGGTGTTGCTATAGCATTGGCACATGGCTTCGGCCGTATTGGGTGTTTTTGTGCTGGTTGCTGCTTCGGACGTGAATGTACAATGCCTTGGGGTGTGACTTTTCATAGTGAATACAGCCATAATCTAACAGGAATTCCAATTGGGACTGCACTTCATCCTACACAGCTTTATGAGTCTGTTCTAAATTTTTTAAATTCCCTGATTCTCTTTATTATACTGAAAAAAAAGAAATTTGATGGACAGGTTTTTTCGTTCTATATTATAAATTATTCCATAATAAGGTTTTTTGTTGAATTTTACCGTGGAGACCATCCTGATAATACTTACCTCATAAAAAATCCTTCTCCTTACATGAGCCTATCTTTTCCTCAGCTTTTCTGTATTGTAGGTTTAATTACTGGGTTGGTGATGATATTCATTTTTAAAAAAAAGAAGCGTGCCTAAAAAAGAATTCGTAGTTACTACCTGTTCAGGGAAAGAACAAAGGCTTGATATTTTTCTCACAGAGAAAGTTAGAGCTTTGAGCCGCTCACAGGTAAAAAAGTTAATTGAGAAGAAAAAGGTTAGGGTTGATGGTGTTTTAAGAAAATCGAGTTACAAATTGCAAGAAAAAGAAAGGGTGGAGATTGATTATGAACGTCCAGACTATAAAGAAAACATTCCTGAGAATATTCCGCTAGAATTAATTTACACTGATGAACATATTGTTGTTATCAATAAGCCTTCAGGTTTGGTGGTTCATCCGGGGGCAGGCTATAAAGAGCATACACTAGTCAATGCGTTACTCTACTATTTTCCTGAAATTAAAGATATTGGCCCTGATGACAGGCCTGGCATTGTACATCGTCTTGATAAAGAAACATCAGGAGTGATGGTTGTTGCCAAAACTTCAGAAGCTTACAGGAGGCTTCAACGCCAGTTTAAGCAAAGAAAGGTGCAAAAACTTTATCTTTGTCTGGTGTGGGGGAAAATAACCGCTGAGGAGGGTAGGATTAGCTGGTCTATTGGACGTCATCCAACTCATGGAGAAAGAATGTCTATAAAGAGTAGGAAACCGCGTAAGGCGGAGACACTCTATTCTGTTCAGAAAAGATTTGCAAAGTTTACCCTCCTGGAGGTAAAACCACTTACTGGAAGAACTCACCAGATAAGAGTTCATCTTTCCGCTTCTGGTCATCCTCTTGTAGGTGATACTCGGTACGGCCGCCGTAAATCCACGAATGTTGAGTGTCCACGTCTTTTTCTTCATGCTTTTAAGCTACTGTTTAACCATCCAGAGACTCAGCAGAGGGTTGAATTTTCATCTCCTTTGCCGCAAGATCTGAAGTCTTTTTTAGAAAATCTGGATTGATTGTTTTGTTATATAAGTTTGAGGGAACATTTATGATTTTGTCTTGAGTAATAGGGAATTTTTATAGTATTATAATCCTTACTAATTTTGTTAAAAATTAAATTTTTAATTTAAACCTGGATTATTCACGAATTGAGATTGCAACAGATGCAAGGCACAGTGCATAAACAGGCTAATTTAGTATTGATATTCATATGTCTTTGGAGGCTTCGAGATGAAAGATTATACTGCAGATAAAATCAGGAATGTTGCTATTATAGGTCATGGCTCCTCGGGAAAAACCTCTCTGACTTCCGCGTTTTTATTCGATACGGGAGTGACTTCAAGATTCACCAGAGTAGATAGCGGCAATACTGTAACAGATTATGACCCGGATGAGATTGAAAGAAAGATATCAATCAATTCAGCAGTTTGTCATTTGGAATGGAAAGACCATAAAATTAACATTATTGATTGTCCTGGCTATACTAATTTTTTATGGGATACAAGAGCCAGTTTGAGAGCTGTAGATGCAGGAGCAGTTGTCATATGTGCTGTAGCCGGTGTGGAGGTTGGAACAGAGAAAGTCTGGGAGATGCTAGAGGAATTTGAGATCCCGAGAATAATTGTTATAAACAAGCTGGACCGGGAGAATTCCAATTACAAAAGGACGCTAGAATCCATTCGTCAGTTTTTTGGACGCAAGACTGTTATGATCCAGCTCCCTGTTGGAGAGGAAGATAAATTCTCCGGAGTCGTCGATTTAATCCGTAAAAAAGCATATATGTTTGAAAAAGATGGGAATGGGAAATTTAAAGAAACTGATATCCCTGCTGATTTGAAGGATGAAGCAAGAAAGAGAATTGAAGAGTTAACTGAGATGGTTGCTGAAAATGACGAAGAGTTGATGGAAAGATACTTTGAAAATGGGGTACTTTCCCCGGAAGAATTGATAAAAGGACTAAAAACAAGTATTTCTAAAAGGCAGCTGTTTCCCGTCTTTGTATCCTCTGCATTACTAAATATTGGAGCACAGCCAGTCCTTGGTGGAATAGTCAATTTTTTTCCTTCGCCTCTTGAGAAGAATGAGATAAAATTAGAAAAAGGAACATTAAAGCCTTCTATTGAAGAACCTTTTTCTGCTTTTGTTTTTAAGACAATTTCCGATCCTTACACCGGAAGGATTTCCATTATGAGGATATATTCAGGAAAAGTGAATCCGGATTCAACTGTAACGAATACAACGAGGCGGCGGGATGAAAAGCTAGGTGGTCTGTTTTTCCTACAGGGAAAAGAGCAGATTCCAGCGGGTCAGGCAAAGGCAGGTGATTTAGTGGCTACTGCAAAATTAAAATGGACTGTTACAGGAGATACCCTGGCGGCTAAGGGTGCTGCTAATAAGTTCCCATGTATTAAGTTCCCTGAACCTTCTGTTTCATTTGCGATGGAACCGAAGACACGTTCGGATGAAGATCGAATTTCACAGGCCATTCATCGGATTACAGAGGAAGATCCAACAGCAAGGATCGAGAGGGATCCCGAGACCAATGAATTGATCATTTCTGGAAACGGTCAGCTCCATGTTGAGATTATTACAAATCGTCTAAAAAAGAGGTTTAACGTGAATGTTAGCTTGAAACCTCCAAAAATTCCTTACAAAGAGACAGTTAAAGGGAAATCAGATGTTCAGAGTAAATACAAGAAACAGACCGGTGGCCATGGCCAGTATGGAGATGTAAAGATCAAGATTGAGCCATTGCCCAGAGGAAAAGATTTTGAGTTCGAAGATAAGATTTTCGGAGGGTCAATTCCTAAAAATTATATTCCTTCAGTAGAAAAAGGAATCCAGGAAGCACGGAAAAAAGGAGTACTTGCCGGTTATCCAACGATTGATTTCAAAGCCATTCTATATGATGGGTCTTACCATGAAGTTGACTCTTCGGATATTGCATTTAAGATTGCAGCATCTATGGCTTTCAAAAAAGGAGTAAAGGAGGCCAAACCAACAATCCTTGAACCTATTATGGAAGTAGAAGTCTATACACCAGAAGCTTACATGGGAGATATTATGGGCAACCTCAACGGCAGACGGGGAAAAGTACAGGGGATGGAGCAAAAAGGGAATATGCGTATCATCAAAGCCCTGGTACCTATGGCTGAAATGCTGGATTTTGAGCCAATTCTTACTTCCATTACAGGAGGAAGAGGCTCTTTCCTAATGAAATTTTTACACTATGAAGAAGTGCCAGTCCATCTTCAACAGAAAGTCATCGATGGTGCAGTGAAAGAGGGCAGGATTAAGCCTGAAGAAGATGAAAAGTAGGCTGACTTGGGGAAGGCTGGGTCAGCAGTGTTTATAAATAATTCACTTTAGGTATTACATAATATTTTTTAGGAAGGGGAACATATGGAAAAGAAAAAATTTAAATTTAGAGCATTTACAGCACTGATTATGCTGTGGTCTTTGATAATTGAAACTGTTTCCGGTGTTGTTTTATATGTTGTTCCTCCTGGGAGAATAGCCCACTGGACCAATTGGGAACTCTGGAGTCTTAATAAGGAGGAATGGGAAGCCATCCATACGATTTTTGGCTATTTGTTTCTTATTTTTGCATGCATACACATTTATTACAACTGGAAGGCAATACTGAATTATGTAAGGAAAAAGATTAAAGCTGGTCTTAGAATGAAGATTGAGCTTGTAACTTCTCTTCTTTTAATTGTAATCTTTTTCATTGGAACAGCCATAAGTATTCCCCCATTTAGCAGCATCATGAATTTAAGCGAAAAATTAAAGAATTCCTGGGAAGACAGCCAAAGGAAGCCTTTTATGCCTCATGCTGAACTTCTTAGCTTTGATGTGTTCCTGAGAGAAATTGGAGTCTCGAAAGATGCTGCGTTTGAAATCTTAAAGGCTAAAGGGATAAAGATAAAAGATCAGAATTTTACAATTAAAGAAATTGCTAGAGATAATAAAATTGCACCTGTTGAGATTTATAATATATTGATAAAAGGCCTTCCACCTGAAGAAAAGGAAAAGGCTGAAAGAATTCAGGGTTTAAACAGAACTTCCTCAAGGCAGGGGTATGGATGGAAAACTATAGAGGATATTGCAAAGGATGTTGGGATTCCTGTTGAGAGAGCGGTTGAGATTTTACGTTCTAAGGGGATTTCTGTGAGAAAAGGGGATATGCTGAAAACCATTGCCGGCAAATATGGCAAGAGGCCAGTTGAGATTGTAGAATTGATTAAAGAAGGCAGATAGAATTTCATGAAGATTTGTTAGCTTGAATCAGAATTTATCGGTGTTTCTTAACAAAGAAGAGCATGAATCCTGAAACGATTGTAAGAAATAAGGAAAAATAGAAAGGTGCAGACATCCCTAAGCCTTCCCACAATAATCCGGCAATGAATGAGGCTGGAAGGGCACATAAACCGATTACCATCTGATATCCGCCCAGACAGCTTGCCTTGAATTCTTCGGGTGCAAGCTCTGAGACAAATGTTTTTTGGACAGGCTCTAAAGCACCTTTATGGGCTCCGTATAAGATAAAAGTAAAAATAATCATCATTTGGCTGGGGCTTAAGATCAGGATCAAACAGACTAGTGCCCACAATAGGAACGAGAGTATCAATACAGATTTTCTTCCGATTTTATCCGAAAGCTTTCCAAAAGGAAGAGAGAAAAGAGAAGCAGATGCAGTATATATCAAATAGAGAACAGGGACAAAACCTACCTTGAAGCCAGAATTCTTGGCATAGATTAGTAAAAAGGAATAACTGAAGGCCCCCAGAGCGAATATAGAACTAAGGATAAGAAAAAACGTGAAATTTCTATCCAGGTCTTTTAGGGTGATTCCTCTGTATATTTTAACCTTTTCTGATTTTTTCTCTTTGATAAATAAGAAGACAAGAAGAGCACTAACAAAAGACGGAATAGCTGCAATGGCAAAGAGGATTTTATATCCTAATATTTTAAAAAAAATGATGCAGACAATTATCCCGAATACTGCCCCGAGGTGGTCCATGGTTCTCAGGAAGCCAAAATTTTTCCCTCTGTTTTCATCTGTTGATACATCAGCCACTATTGCATCTCTGGGAGCACTCCTTATTTTTCCTGTCCGGTCTATGATTTTAAAAGGGATTAGATGAGGCCAGATTGTTGAGAGTGAATATCCTATTCTTGAGAGAGCACCAAGAAAATATCCGGTCCAGATAAAAACCTTCCGTTTTTTGAGCCTGTCCGATAGATACCCTGAAACAGCAGTAGAGAAAGAAACTAAAGCTTCTCCAAGGCCGTCTAAAAATCCCAGGGCTGCCATGTTGGCTTTCAAGATTGAAGTGACAAAAATAGGCCAGATAGGATAGATAATATCCGAACCTAAGTCATTCAGGAATGAAGCCCATACAAATATCCGGAATGTTTTTCTATTTTCTATATCCTGCTTTTGCATTGGGTATTAATATAATTTGAAAGGATAGAATTGTCTAGCTAGTGTTCAAATGTTATCATAACTTGTCCACTAAAAGGAGGAAGAGATGAACATTAAGAAAATATCAGCAGTTTTTATTTTGATTTTTGTTTTTTGTATTCTTCATGGAGAAGGAAAAACTGTCAACACTCCTGCAGAAAAAGTAAATTTCACTCAGTACAGCCAGTATGAAGAGATTACTCAATTTCTGAGCCTTGTTGATAATATGAGTAAGGAAATGTCAGTTGTGATTGTAGGCCGTACACTGGAAACAAAGGATTATGGATCAAAAGATCTATATTTGTGTATTCTTACTGAAGAAGGAATTGATTGTCCGGAAAAACTTAACAGGAATAAACCTACTTTTTATCTTGTTGCCGCAAAACATGGGAATGAACAATCGGCAAAGGAAGCTGCCCTTTGTTTGATTAGAGACCTTGCTGTTGGAGAGCTTAAGCCCCTGCTTAAGAAAATGAATTTCCTTATCATTTCCCAGGCTAATCCCTATGGAAACTTCTTAAACCAGCGCCGCAATGAACAGAACCTTGATTTGAACCGCGACCAGGTCAAACTGGAGGCCCCTGAAGCAGAAGTCATTAATCTTGTTTTCAGGACATGGATGCCAGAAGTGACGATGGATGTCCATGAGAAAGGTGATGATTACTACAGAGTCAATATTGGCTGTGTTTCTAATATAAATATCCACTCGGATATTCAAAAATTTTCCCGGAATCCCATCCTGCAGGAAGTGGAGAAAAACCTGAAAAAGAAAGGTATTACATTCCATGAATATTTGGTTACTCAGGAGATGGGAATTGACTCATCTGCTGGAGTTAATTACAGCCGTGAAGACACAGGAAAAAGGGAGACAATGAAGCGCTTTAGTACAACAGATCTCAATGATGGCAGAAATAGTCCTGGCATCTATGAAACTCTTTCTTTTATTCAAGAAGGTGCTTCCCGCCACGACCTCAAAACTTTGAAGGAAAGAACCCGCTGGCAGTATTTTGGAATCAGGTTTTTTTCAGAAAGTATTGCCAGGCATGGCATAGAGATAAACTTTATGATCCGAGGCCTGCGCAAGAATCTAATTGATAAGGCAAGAATTTATTCCGAGAGTGATTTAGTCCATTTAAGGATGAAATATGCCAGGGATGAGAAAGAACCTACAATAACCATCAAGAAATTTGAACGCATTCAGACTAACGTTCGAGGAGTGCTAAAAGTTGATAAAAAAGCAGGAGACGCACTCTTTTTATCTGATATAATTCCTTATCAGTACCCTTCAAGCTATAAAGTTGTTGAGGAAACCATTGAAAATTGGTTCCCCAATGTAGAACCATTAATCAGTGTGTCTCGTCCTTTAGGCTATATCATCCCTTCTGGGCATTTGGATGTTGTCGAAACATTGCTTAGGCATGGTTTAAGAGTAGAGACTTTTGTAAACGATATTTCTGTTGAAGTGGAAGCTTACAAATTCCTAGATGTTATTCCGGCAAAATATGATTATCTCCCGCCTGAGAAGATCGAGGTGGAGAAGAAGGTACTGAAAACGATAATTAAAAGAGGCGATTATTATGTAACATGTGCTCAGGATGGGGCTAGTTTGATTCCATCCCTTCTTGAACCTCAATCTCAGTATGGATTTATTCGCTATTGGAAGTTCAAGTTAGTGCCTGAAAAGGGAGATTTTTTCGCTATATTAAGATTTGTAAAAAAAGTAGATTTGCCTGTTATCCTCTATAAGAGATGGAAAAGGTAGCTATCCTTGATTGTTCAGGCTATTTTCTAGAAGATATTTTACTTTTTCTCTGTGAGCTCAAGATAGATAACTTCAACCAGGCTGAGCCAGCGGCGTCTGCCGGCTTGTGCAGGTCGGTCCTCAATATTAAAAATTTTCTTGATTTCATCGAGGGATTTTCCTTCCTGGATGAGGCTCTTTATTTTTATCTGTTTTTCTTCGAGTGCTTTTATCAGTCCTTCGATATCGCTCCGGCTAGCGATATCACCATGGCCGTGAATAAAAGTGTCTGCGTCAAGTTCAAGTATGCTTTTTAATGTTTTTACAAGTCCGAAAGAACTTCCATTCTTATGGCGGTGAATTAATGGGTCTCTTCCAAGGAAGATAAGGTCTCCTAAGAAAGCAACTTTTTCCTCAGGGAAGAGAATAACGATGTCTCCGCTTGTATGGGCTGGGAAAAAGAAGAATAATTTTATTTGCTTATTTCCCACGTAGAGATCGAGCTTTTTTGAAAATGTTATGGTTGGAAGATAGAGTCTTTGTTCAGGGTTTTTGAAGGCTTTGTCCATGTCTTTTCTCGTTTGATAATGGGAAATGATGTTCAAATCCACTGGAAAACCTACAAGGCCGTTGACATGGTCACCGTCACTATGGCTTAAGACAATATATTTAATAGGATTAGTGGTTAGTTTTTTAATTTCAGCAATCATCTGTCTGGCTGATTCGGCACTCATTTTTGCGTCCATCACAAGAACCTCTTTTTCTCCAATAAAAAAAGCTGTATTTGCGCCGCTTCCGCCTTTCACTTCATAAATATTCCCTTTGACTTGATATGCTTTACATGGAGGGGGCTGGTTTTTCTCTTGAGCAATTCCGGCAGAAATGGAAATAATAAGTATAAGGCAAATAATGGAAGAAAGTTTAAAAGTATTTTTCATGATAGGGCTCCTTTTGAAAATTGATATTTTTAATATATTATCTTTATTATAAAGATGTCAATTATGAAAATAATCTCTGGGGTTTTTATTTGAGATCAACTGATGGCAGACCCCATTTGAGTTTGAACCCCATCTGAGAACATTTTTTATAATCATTTGAGCAAGAAGGAATGTAAATGATTTCTGGTGAACGCAGATGCTCCGGTCTTTATGGTCATTTTGAGAAATGTAATAATATTAATTCAGTACAAAATGAGCTTAAATTTCTTGTGACCATTGAAAATAAAGAAGATATAATGCCGAAGAGGGGACTCGAACCCCTACGAGCGAATTATGCTCACTAGCCCCTCAAGCTAGCGTGTCTACCAATTCCACCACTTCGGCATCAGAGCTGCGAAACCGGCCTCAAAAAATGCCTTTAGACAAAGACTGCCTTCTCAAAATAATTGTTACTTTTCCTCTTGTTCTTTGCTTTTCTTCTCTTCTTTCTGTTTTTTTTGCTGATCTGGAGCTTTTTGTTCCTCTCCTTTCTTCTTCTCGCTTTCTGTGACTGCTGCAGGTTGTTTGCTTTCGGTTTCTGTAACTGCTGGAGGTTCTTCCCCTTTTACTACGGATTTGGCTCCTTTAGCAGAAAGAATCCAAAGCCCTATAGAGGTAAACATAAAAAGAACAGCACAAATCGTTGTGACTTTTGACAGAATATTCGTCGTGCCGCGGGGTCCAAAAATCGATTGACTTCCACCTCCGCCAAATGTACCTGCTAGATCGGCTGATTTGCCTGATTGAAGAAGAACAACAATAATGAGGATAAAACAAACAACAATATGAATTAAAGTAATTAATGTAAACATTTTTCCTTATATGCTTTTAATGCTTCCTTTATAATTTCAATAAATGATTCAGCTTTAAGTGATGCTCCTCCGACCAAAGCTCCATCTATATCTTTTTCTCTTAATAATGAAAAAGCATTGGCCGGTTTAACAGAACCGCCGTAGAGGATTATAGCACAGAAACCGGTCTCGTTTCCATATTTTTCTGACAGTTTATTTCTTATGAAGCTGTGAACTTCCTGGGCTTGAGATGGAGCAGCGGTTAGGCCTGTTCCTATTGCCCATAGGGGCTCATAGGCTATTACTATCCGGCTGACCTCTTTTCTATTGAAGTTTCTTAATCCCTCTGTTATTTGAGTCTCGACTTTCCTTATCGTTTCTCCTTTTTTCCTCTCTTCCAATGACTCCCCGATACACATGATTGGCACAAGTTTATGAAATAGGGCTGATTTGATCTTTTTGTTTACTGTTTCGTTTGTTTCGCCAAAATACTGGCGTCTTTCTGAATGGCCTATAACTACATAAGTACAACCTGCGTCTTTTAGCATGGTAGGGGAAATCTCTCCTGTAAAAGCACCGCTGTCTTCCCAAAAGAGATTTTGTGCACCAATATGAATGGAGCTTCCCTGAAGTACTTTTTTTGTTGCGTATAATGCTGTAAAAGGAGGGATGATTACTATTTCAGCTTCAGTCATGTCCCTACTTTTTTCTAGAACTGTTTTGACCAGTTCAGATGCTTCGGAAATAGTCATATTCATCTTCCAATTCCCAGCGATGAATGGTTTTCTGATATTGACTGCCATTTTATTTCTCCCTTAAAACTTCAATGCCTGGAAGAGTCTCATTAGCGATGAATTCTAAAGATGCCCCTCCTCCAGTTGAAATATGGGAAATGTTTTTATCCAATCCTGCTTTATACACAGCTGCAGATGACTCGCCACCACCGATTATAGAAAGGGCATTAGAATTTGCGATTGCCCTGGCGATTTTATTGGTTCCTTTTGAGAATTTGTCGATTTCGAATACACCTAAAGGGCCGTTCCAAAAAATGGTTTTTGCCTCAGAGATTATTTTTGAGTATTTATCCACTGTTTTTGGTCCTATGTCGACTGCCATGAAGTCCTTAGGGATTGGAAAATCTTCTATTGTTAGGCTTCTTGATCTGGGTTCTAATTTAGCTGCTATGATATGGTCTAAAGGAAAATGAATTTGAACACTTTTTTCCCTAGCCTCTTTTAAAAGCAAGAGTGCCAGTTCTTCTTTGTCTTCTTCGATGAGAGAGCGGCCGACATCGAATCCCTGGGCAGCTAGAAAAGTGTATGCCATTGCTCCGCCTATGAGGATATTATCCGCTTTATTCAGTAGGTTTTGAATAACAGGTATTTTGTCCGATACTTTAGCCCCTCCAAGAATTATTGTATAAGGTTTTTCGGGAGAATAAATCAGTTTACTCAGATACTTAATTTCTCTGTTTACTTGAAACCCCACTGCTGATTTTTTTACATATTGAGTGATGGCGATGATAGAAGCATGGATCCTGTGGCAGGTGCTGAATGCGTCATTGACATAGAAATCTACATGTTTGGCCAATTCCTGTGCAAAGTATGTGTCATTGCGGCTCTCTTCTGGATAGAACCTAAGGTTTTCAAGAAGAAGAGCCTGACCATTCTTAAGTAACATTTTTAATTTATCGACTCTCTCTCCGATAACATCATCGGCAAAGGTAATTTCTTTAGAGGTCAACTCTGACAGCCTTTTTAACACAGGTTTCAGGCTTAATTCTGGGATGAATTTCCCTTTGGGGCGTCCTAAATGCGAGCCAATTATGACTTTAGCGTCTTTATTAAGCAGATAATTCAGAGTTGGCAAAATAGTCCTTATACGGTTGTCATCTGTAATTTTGCCTTCCTGTGTAATAGGGACATTAAAATCCACGCGTAAAAAAACAGTCTTTCCCCTGAGCTTCAAATCTTTTAGAGAAAGCATGATTCTCACCGTGAGATAAATCTGGCGAGGTCAATGAGACGGCATGAATAACCCCATTCATTGTCGTACCATGCAAGCACTTTTACCAGGTTATTATCTATCACTCTGGTGAAAGGGCCGTCAACAATAGAAGAATAGGGGCTTGCCATGTAATCGACAGAAACAAGAGGCTCTTCTGTATAGTGAAGTATTCCCTTTAGTTTTCCCTCAGAGGCTTCCTTAAAGGCCGCATTAATCTCATCTGGAGTGCTGTTTTTCTTTAAAACGGCTACAAGGTCAACGAGAGAGACATTTGGAGTAGGTACTCTAATAGCTATTCCATCAATTTTTCCATAGAGTTCAGGGATAACAATTCCTGTAGCTTTCGCCGCTCCGGTTGTTGTAGGAATTTGGGATATGGCTGCTGATCGTGCTCTCCGAAGATCTTTGTGCGGGGAATCGAGAAGCTTCTGGTCACTTGTGTAAGAATGAATCGTTGTCATGAAGGCCTTTTCAATGCCGAATTTCTGATGAAGGACTTTTGTTGGGGGGGCCAAACAGTTGGTAGTGCATGAGGCATTGGAAATTATGTGATGTTTATCTGGATCATAGGACTCCTCATTTACTCCAAGAACAATAGTTATATCTGGTTCTGTAGCTGGAGCAGATATGATAACTTTATCAGCACCTCCTCTTTCAATATGCTTGATAGCATCTTGTCTTTTCCTGAACAAGCCGGTCGATTCGATTACAATGGAAACACCCAACTTTTTCCATGGGAGATTGCCGGGATCTTTCTCAGAGAGTACTTTTACTTTTTTATTATTGACTATTATTGCATCTTCTGAGAATGTAATGTTTGCATCTAGCACTCCGAGTACTGAATCATATTTCAACAGATGAGCCAAAGTTTTTGCATCTGTGATGTCATTGACAGCAACTATTTCAATATTAGGATCTTGATATGAAGCGCGAAATATGTTTCTGCCAATCCGGCCAAAGCCATTAATTCCGATTTTAAGATTCATATAAAACCTCCACTTTTGTTTATTTTTCTTTAGTAACATAAATATCTGTCTAAATCAATTTATATTAAGATAAAAAGGAGGGTTTTTATATTTTACTTCCATAACATTAAATTCTTATTTACAATATACACATTTAACAAGGAGACATTGATTGATGGATGTTTTTGCCACCAATTTCAAGACAGTCGATTGGATAATAGTGTCAATCTACATCTGCATTCCTGTCGTAATCGGTATTATTGTCAGAAAATATATTCGTCAGTTGAGTGATTTTTTAGTTGCCGGTCGTTCATTAAGATTGTTTATTGCTATTGCCACTCTGACCGGAACAGAGCTGGGTCTTGTCACAGTCATGTACAATTCGGAGTTAGGATTCATACACGGTTTTTCCGCATTTCATGTGGGGATAATCGAGACTGCCTGCATTCTAGCTATAGGTTTGACAGGATTCATAGTCTATAAACTGCGCCAATTGAAGATCATGACGATTCCGGAGTTCTATGAAATGCGTTTTGGAAGAAATGTGCGTATCATCGGAGGAATCATATTAGCTCTGGGAGGGATCCTTAACATGGGACTCTTTCTTCAGGCAGGTGCGCGTTTTATGATGGGTGTAACCGGTTACATCAACCCTGCTGGTTTGAAACTTTTCATGTCAGGCATGTTGATCATGGTGCTAGTCTATACAGTTCTGGGAGGCATGGTTTCTGTAGTACTGAATGATTTCATGCAGTTTATCGTATTATCGATAGGAATGATCATTGGTTCTTATTTCGCGATAGTAAAGATTGGCTGGGGGAACCTGTTCAAGACACCAAATACAATGGATGGTGCATCATGGTTTAATCCTGTTGCCGAGGGCTCTGGTTTCGGAATGATTTATGTCATTTTCATGGTAGTACTAACTTTTTCTGCAGGTGCATTATGGCAGTCTGGAACACTACGTGCGCTGTCGGCAAAAACACCAAAAATCGCTAAACAGCTCTATACGTGGAGTTCGATCTCTTATTTAGCCCGCCGTGTCATTCCTATGCTGTGGGGAATATGCGCCTTCATCTTTGTCTCGCAAAGTCCAAAACTCCTGGAGGCATTTCAGGGGCCTAATGCATTAAATAGTCAATTTGGCATGCCTATCTTTATTGCCAAAGTGTTGCCGAGCGGCTTTCTGGGCATTATGGCTGCTGGGATGTTCGCTGCATTTATGTCAACACACGATAGTTACCTGCTTAGTTGGAGCTCTGTAATCACACAGGATATTGTGGCCCCTCTAAAAAAGGATCGACTCTCGGATAAAGCACGCCTTCTAATTACAAGGATTTGTATCGTAAGTATTGGTTTATTCCTGCTTATTTGGGGGCTTTGGTTTGAAGCTCCAGTATCTCTTTGGAATTATATGGCTGTGACAGGTACGATTTATCTGGCAGGAGCATTCACTGTAGTAACGGCCGGGTTATACTGGAAAAAAGCTAGTAAAACCGGTGCAACCATTGCCCTGTACGCTGGATTATTAGCTATCTTGGGAATTGGTCCCTGGACGCGTGGAGATAATGTTCCTTTTTACTTTACAGATAAATTCATTGGACTCATGACTTTTATCATCGCTATCTCAGGTATGGTTATCGGGTCTCTTCTTTTTCCGGATAAACAAAAACAAAAGGAGATAGAAGCATGAATTGGCAGCAGTTATGGAAGTTTGTTTTGATTTTTACCCTTTCTGCATATTCAGTCCTTGTAATTATTGTCATTTTTGGAGGTCTGAAAAACGTTGTGGATATGCTTAAAGACCTTAAAAAACCCGTCGATCCTAAATAGGATGTAAGTGAGCTAGAGATAGTAATGACCAATAAATATCAAAAAAAAATCGAGGAATATAAGACTACTTCTGAGAAAGAGACATTCCTTTTAGCCGAAAAATTAGCAGGAAATTTTAAAGGTAAAGAGGTTGTCTTTTTATTTGGGGAACTTGGGTCAGGAAAAACGGTTTTTGCCAAAGGAATTGCTTCTGGCCTTGCGCTTGAAGATGTGCATCAAGTCTGCAGCCCTTCTTATACTCTAGTTAACATTTATAAAGCAAAATATATTATTTTTCATATTGACCTTTACCGGCTCGGAAAAAATTCAGAGATTTTGGATTTGGGCTGGGAAGATTATTTAGATCAGGGTGTTATCATCGTAGAATGGGCAGAAAAGCTGAAGTTCGATTTGGATGCTATTCATGTAAAGATAGATATTATAGATAATAATCTACGAACTATCAGAATTTGTAAATAGCTTTTTGGATCTATGAAATTTTAGCTGATAGTTTATATTTTAAGGTTTATAGAATAAAGTAATTGCTTTGTTGCCATGCTGATGTCTTTGGCGCCGAGAATAGCTGAGATAACGGCGATGCCGTCTGCTCCTGAATCAATCACTTTGGCAGCATTACTTCTGTTTATCCCACCGATTGCCAGGATTGGAATATTTACTTTATTTCTTATGGTTTGTAGACCATCTAACCCGAGGAGAGGCCTTAGATTATCTTTAGATGATGTTGAAAAAATTGGCCCAACCCCCAGATAATCGGCTCCTTCATATTCAGCTTTTACTGCCTCCTTTTCAGTGTTTACGCTGATTCCGATCAACTTGTTTTCGCCTAGGATTTTTCTGGCAAAAGGGAGGGGTATATCTTCTTGGCCCAGATGAACGCCGTCAGCATCACATGATAAAACAATATCGATTCTATCATTAATTATGAAAGGAAGATTTCTGGATTTCATGAGATCTGATGTTTTGAGAGCTAATTTGAGAAATTCCCTCGTTTTTAATTTTTTCGCTCTCAACTGGACGATTGTTACCCCCGCCTTTAGAGCTTCATTCATCTTGGGAATAAGGCATGTTTTTCTCACTGCTTCTTGATCTGCTATCAGACAGAGTTTCCAGTTTATTGATTTCATGAAATTTGTTTTGAAGGTCAATGATCTTCTCTCTGCTGGCAGTGTGCAGTTCTTAATTATCAAGCATTAATAAACAATTATCAATGAAAATAATTGTTCGTGAGTTTCCTCTATTTTTTCTAATATTTTGTTTAAGGGAAAGGTGTGCTGACTGCAGACTGATTTTTTAACTTCTTACTGCTGACTGCAGAATGCAAACTGGTTTTTTGATCTGTGGAATTGAAATTGTGAGGGGGATTATGTATATATATAGTCAAAGCAAATTAGAAGAGGAGATATTTGTATGAATACGGTGTCTAAGATTTTTCAGTTTATTTTAAATAACATCTATCTGCGTTTTCTGTTTATTCTACTGGTAAGTTTTATAATTGCTTTTTTATCCAGGTTAATTGTGAAAAAAGTGTTGAAGCCTCTTGTACAGAAAACCAAGACAAAAATTGACGATTTAATCATTAAAAACCTTTCTTCAATAATCTTTTATATTGTCATTGTTCTCGGCTTCAAAATTGGCGTTCAGCATTTTGAATTCAAGACTACTATTTTTAACAGTTTGATAGACAACATCTTAATTTTCATAATATGTATCCTGATGATAAGGATTATAAATGATTTTTCTCGGCATTGGCTTATGGAATGGGCATATAAAACAGAGTCGACCGCCGATGACAGGTTGATTCCAATTGTGGTAAAAATAATAAAGGTCATTGTCATTGTGTTAGCTGTTATTTTTGCTTGTGATGCGTGGAAAATTGACATAAGTCCTCTACTTGCCACTGCCGGGATTGCAGGAATTGCGCTTAGTTTGGCTGTTAAGGATTCTTTAAACAATATTATTGGGGGAATTCAGCTTGTTTTGGATAAGACTTTTAAAGTGGGAGATAAAGTACAGCTTGAGTCGGGAGAAATGGGAGTTATCCTGGATATTGGATTGAGAAGTACTAAATTAAAGACTTATGACAATGAAATGATCTATATTCCTAACGGGTATTTGGCAAACGCTAAGATTAAAAATTACACAATGCCAGATTTATCAATCCGGGTGAATGTTAATTTTTGCGTTGAATATGGCTCAGATACCGAGAAAGTCAGAAAAGTTGTTTTAAACGCAGTAAAAAGCATTGATAGTGTTCTTGAAGAACCTGCTCCTCAAGTTCAATTCTTGAAGATGTCAGATTTTTCCTTGGATTTTATTGCAAGGGCTTGGGTAAAAAATTATGGTGAGGCTTATTCCACGAAGCTCAGAATGACCGATGAGATTTATAGTGCTTTAAGTAAAGCAAATATTGGCATTCCTTTTCCTACTCAAACAATCCTAACAAAACCAACTGATTGAGGAGGGGACTATGATTAATCTGGCTAAAGAAAAAATATGTGAAGTTCAAGATTTCCCAAAACCGGGTATTGGGTTCAAAGATATTACTCCTTTATTGCAGGATGCGAATTGTTTCAATTTTGTGATTGACAGTCTTGCCTCTCGTGTAAAAAGGAAGAAAAGTGAGGTGATTGTAGGAATTGAATCCAGGGGGTTTATTTTTGCAGCTCCAGTTGCATATCAATTAGGCTTAGGGTTTGTGGTTATCAGGAAAAAAGGTAAACTGCCCCGGAAGACTGTTTGTGTAAAAGCACCAAACGAATATGGAGTTGAATATTTTGAAATGCACACCGATAGCATTCTTCCCGGGCAGAAAGTCTTCATCATAGATGACCTGATTGCAACGGGTTCGTCTTCTGTAAGCGCCATCAAGCTGGTAAAAAAAATAGGAGGAAAGGTAGTCGGTTTTGCTTCTGTAGTTGAGCTGTCATTTTTAAACGGTGTAGAATTCATAAGAAGAGCTCACCCGGATGTCGATATTTTCTCTTTAATTCAATTTAAAAAATAGAACCAAGTATGAAAGACTGGATAAACCGTTTCTTTGCTCTTGAAGAGAATAACACATCGCTTCGTAGAGAGATGGTGGGGGGACTTACTACTTTTATGACCATGTCTTATATTATATTTGTCCAGCCTGCGATTCTTTCTGCAGCCGGAATGGACGGAGGTGCTGTAATGTTTGCCACCTGCGTTTCAAGTGCGCTGGCAACGCTTTTGATGGGATTGTTGGCTAAATATCCCATAGCTCTGGCACCGGCTATGGGCCATAATGTCTTTTTTGCGGTTATTGTATGCGGTACCATGGGTTATTCCTGGCAGATAGCCCTTGGAGCGGTTTTTATATCAGGCATGATTTTTGTAATCCTATCTGTTATTGGGGTTTGGGAAGGTTTTGTGGCTTCTGTCCCAGACTCTCTAAAACATGCTATTCCAGTGGGAATAGGACTTTTGATTGCCTTAGTCGGGCTTGAATATGGAGGAATAGTTGTAGATGCTTCGGGTTCGCTTGTGGGGATTGGAAAACTTGCCAGCAAGCCAGTTGTTCTTGTTTTATTTGGAGTGGTTTTTATATCTGGTTTGATGGCCTTGAAGATTCGAGGAGCTATTTTTTGGGGAGTTTTGGCAACAGGTGTTTTAGGTATTCCTTTAGGTGTGGTTAAATACCAGGGAATTGTTGCTGTGCCTCCCAGTATTATGCCGACTCTTTTTAAGCTTGATATTTTAGGTGCATTCAAGACAGGCCTCATTACTGTAGTTTTTGTATTCTTCTTTATGGATCTTTTTGACACAGTAGGTACTCTGATAGGAATTGGAGGTAAAGCAGGTTTTCTTAAGAAAGGAAAACTTCCAAGAGCTAACAAGGCAATGTTTTCCGATGCAGTAGGTACTGTAGGAGGGGCTCTTTTAGGAACATCCACAGTCACCAGTTATATCGAGAGTGCCGCAGGAATAGAACAAGGTGCAAGAACAGGATTGGCCAATATTTTTACATCCTTGCTCTTTTTACTGGCACTTTTTTTCAATCCGCTGGCCAGAATGATCGGGGGAGAATGTATTTATAATGGTATGACACTTCGACCAATAGTCGCTCCTCCCTTGATTATTGTTGGTTTTTTAATGATGAAAAGCGTGACATTCATAGACTGGGATGATTTGACAGAAGCAATTCCTGCCTTTTTGACCATAATTATCATGCCTCTTACGATTAGTATCACCGAAGGAATAGCTTTTGGGTTTATTTCCTACTCCATTTTGAAACTTGTCACCGGACAAGGAAAGAAAGTCCACTGGGTTATTTATCTTTTTTCGGTTCTATTTATTATCCGCTACATCATTTCCTGAATTATTCATAAAGAATGCCGACACCTATATATATTTTCCATTATATCTGCCAGTTACGTTGATATTTCCTTCAGCATAATATTTAGCTTTCTTCCAATGTACTTTTTTTCTAAATATCGGCATTCTTTACCTTACAGGCGAGCCGATCTTACTGCATCTGCTTCGTTACAGGGCATTTGCGGTGAAATACCACAGCTTCATACCCTGTGCCTTGCATCTGCGGCAAGCTTGACTCGTGAATCATCCAGGATTTCCTGAATTATTCATAAAGAAAGAGATGTTTTGGATTTGATGAAAAATTTTGATTTTTTATTCGTCATTTGTAATATAATAAGTATAACAGCAGTAAAATAAGAATGATAAAGATTAAATAGAGGCTTAAGATGATATTTTCAAAAAAAGTATTAACAATTTCGCTGATTGTCATTGTTATTGTTGTCCTGGCTATCTTCTTGTTTAATAAAAGGGGTGGAGATTCTTCTGCTGTTGAATCTTCAAAAAATTCTTTGAAGAATCCGAAACCAGAGGAGACACCTCTTTCTGTAAAAGTTGCAAAAGCAAGGAGGGGAGACCTAATCATTAAGCTGAAATCTCCGGGAGAGGCTGTTACTGACAGGAAGATTGTCATTAAAGCCGAAGTAGAAGGTGTTGTTAATAAAATCAATGTGAAAGAGAGTCAACACGTCAAAAAAGGCGATTTTCTTATTGAACTGGATGATAAGAAATATATGCTGGAAGTGGATAGTGCAGAAGCATCACGCTTGAGTAAACTTTCGGAATTGTTGTTGGAGAAGAAATTTTCTGGTACTGAAAATGCATCTGCAGATTATGACAGGAAGAAAATCTCGAAAATAATTGAGCAGTTTGAAAATACAAAGAAACTATATCAAAAAGGACTAATATCCAGAGAAAAATATGAGGATGCACAAAAAGAATATGAAATGGTTCTGATTGAATCAGGCGAAAAAAAAGATGAAATCATGGCTGCTGCAAAGGGATTAACCCAGGCAGAGGTAAATGTCAAAAAAGCTAAAATGAACCTTCAAAAAACAAAGATTCTGGCTCCGTTTCAGGGCATTATATGTGATATCCAGGTTTCTCCTGGAGAACATGTGACAAGTGGAAGGGAACTCTTTACTCTTGTAGACATCAGCAGGATTAATGTTCATGCGAGAGTACTGGAGAGTGAAATAGGGAAGATGAAGGTTGGCAGGGAAGTGGATTTAAGATTCAGTGCTTATCCAGGGAAGGTTTTTAAAGGAAGAGTAAAAGCCATAAGCCCCATAGTCAATGCCGAGGATAAGACGTGTAAGGTAATCATCGATGTTGCAAATCCGGAGGAAGAAATAAAACCAGGGATGTATGCCGAGGTCGAGATTGCTGCTGAGATATATGAGAATAGATTGCTTATTCCGCAGGAAGCTGTCCTTGTCAGGTCTGGAAGAAAGCTGGTATTTATTTATGATGATGGCTTGGCTAAATGGAGATATATAGAAACAGGCCTTGAAAATGAAGATTATGCAGAAGTATTAGATAATGTTAAAGAAGGAGAACTTGTTCTTGTAGACGGACATTTTACTCTTTCGCATGATGCTCGAGTAAAAATCGAAAAATAGATTTCTGAAAGAAACTTATTTTAATTGAAATATTACGGTAACGACAAAAATAACGCCTCTTGGGCGGCCGTTGATGACCATAGGTTCTTCACGTTTCATTCTTTTTAGATAGTTTAGAGTGTTGTTTACGGTAATTTTCCGGATCCAGGTGAAAAAATTCATCTCCTCATTAAATTTAGGGAGTGAGAAAAAAGCTTTGACAAAAGTTTCTTGAGAAATGTCATCAGCAGCCTGGTGTATGCCTATCATCCTGTGGCACAGGTAATAGATGCTCTGCTGATATTTTTTCACTAAGAGTTCGAAAGCTTCTGTGTTTCCCTGTTTAGCCTTGCGGATTAACATGCATTCCTCGCTTTTTTTATCTAGGCTCATTCTCACTCCCAATCTGTATACAAATGAAACCGGAAATTATTCCCTTTAGGACAAAGAGACTTAAAATTTCCTCCTCAATAGAACAATAATAAGCAATTTTTGTGCCATATTATTTCATTTATTTTCAGGTAATTAGGTATGTTAGTGCAAGTAAATATATTTTACATTTGTAAAGTTATTTTATTCATAAAGAATGCCGATACCTTTATTTAACCTTGATGAAATCTGCTTATCAAAGTATATGAATTTGAGGGGATGGAGGAAGCGACATTAAAAGATTTAGCCTTTCTGAGTCGATCTTCGAGGGAACCCACGAAGTTGGGCCTGATGGATGTGTGAGCACTGTATAATCAAAGGGGCGGTGTTAATGATGGCTCGCGGACATTGTGGCGTTGTTTAAGATAAACATGCGGAGTTCCATCAGAGCCGAGAAGATCTGGGAGGAAATGGCGTTAAAAATCTTAGTGGAGCGCAAACATGCACTCAAATTCATCTATTATCAGCAATTTTCACCCTTTTGGTGAATAATCCAGGCTAGTAATTTTCATGAATAATGAAAATATTTGTGGATTTTTTTAGTCTATTGAGGTAGTAGTTATAAATGAAGAAATCATTCAAAACCAGCAGCAAGATTTAAAGGGTAAAATCAAATTTGGGACAAAATTTAAATGAAAATAGCACAAATTTCAATCAAAAGGCCCATAACAACCGTTATGTTTTTTATTGCCATCATTCTCCTTGGTTTTGTTTCCTTAAAGGAACTGAGTGTTGACCTTTTACCTGACATCAGCTACCCAAAGCTTTCGGTTGTTACTCAATATGTCGGTGTTGCGCCTGAAGAGATTGAAACTATAGTAACAGAACCTTTAGAGGCTGCTGTTTCACGTATCCCTGGATTGCGAAGAGTGGAATCTGTATCCAAGGAAGAAGTTTCGTACATGACACTTGAGTTTGCATGGGGAACAGATATGGATTTTGCAATGCTGCACACCAGGGAAAAGCTTGATAGTGTTCAACTCCCGGAGGATATAGAAGACCCTACGATCATTCCATTGGATCCCCAGAGTAAGCCCGTAATGGTTCTTTCTGTATCCGGAGAAAGGTCTCTCCTGGAGCTTAAAGAGTTTTCTGAAGAATTGATAAAACCACGTCTGGAACAGATCGAAGGAATTGGGTCGGCAGAGATAGCAGGAGGAGTCGAGAGGGAAATTCAGGTAGAAATCGATCCAAAACTTTTAGCCCTGTATGATCTTAGTGTAGACCAGATCTCCCAGAGGATCGATGCTTTTAACCGCAATCTTCAAGGGGGAAGAATAAGAAAAGGCCGGTTCAAATATGCTATGAGAGTTGTAGGTGAATTTGAGTTTGTCAGTGAGATTGGAGAGATAAGCATCAAAACAACAGATAAAAGGGGCGTTATCAGGTTAAAAGATGTGGCTCAAATCAAAGATTCACTCAAAGAGCGCCAGGGAATTACAAGACTGAATGGAGAAGAAAGCATAGGCCTTCTGGTAAGGAAGGAATCCGGAGCAAATACTGTGAAAGTCACGAAAATAGCACGTGAGGTTCTTGAAGAGATAAAAAGAGAAAATCCGGAAATAGATATTCTTGTTGTTTCGGAACAGGCCAAATACATAGAAAATGCTATCTCCTCTGTTGTTTCTTCCATAATCTTAGGAGGAATTTTAGCTTTCCTGATTCTGTTTATATTCCTTCAGGATATTAAGACACCGAGTATTATCGCAGTGGTTATTCCTATTTCAATCATTGCAACCTTTAATCTTCTTTTTTTCCGGAATATCACTCTAAATATCATGTCACTGGGAGGTCTGGCTTTGGGTGTCGGAATGCTGGTAGATAATTCTATCGTGGTTTCTGAAAGTATTTTTCGACACAAAAGCCTAGGCAGGTCTCTTTCTGAGGCTGCCTATACTGGCACAAAAGAGGTAGGGATGGCTGTCACAGCTTCAACACTTACAACAATCTCTGTTTTTCTCCCTGTGATTTATGTTCATGGAGTAGCAGGACAGTTGTTTAAAGATCAGGCATTAACTGTGACTTTTGCTCTTTTTTCTTCACTTGTTGTTTCTTTGACACTGCTCCCTGTGCTGGCATCCAGAAAATTCGAATTTGGAATGAAAAATGAAAAGCTGAAAAAAACCAGTCGAATAAGAAAGGAACCGGATAACAAATCAAAATGGAGGATTTTACTCCTTCCTTACAGATTGATTCGATGGGTATTGTATTTTATTCCTAAAGGTATTTATTTGGTTTTCAACTTCCTTTTCAGTTTTATTTCTCAGATTTTCATACTGATTTTTCACTATCTTTCTGTTCCAATAAAGCCTGTAGTTCGCCTTGTTTTTAAAAGATATAATATCATCTATCAAAAATTTGCTTCCTGGCATCATAAATTTCTCATTTGGTGCCTGGATAACAAAGGCAAGGTCATAGCCGGAGCCGCAGGTTTTTTAATAATAACATTTCTCCTTTTTACTTTGATTCCACGTGAGCTTATGCCAAAACCAGAAGCTGTTTCATTCGAGTTAAACCTGAAGACACCAATAGACTATTCTTTAGAACAGACATCTGAGGTGGTGAGCTTGATTGAGAAATGGCTGGAAAAAGATAGGTCTGTCAAGGCCTGTTTCTCTCAAATAGGGATTGTAAGCGGGATGGAAAGCCAGAACCCCGATATTTCTCTGAATTCGGCTAAAGTGTATGTCAGGGTCGGGCATTCGTCAGAGATTGAGGATACAATTGAAAGTTTGAGGGAAAAACTAAAAACACTCCCTGGTATGAATTACTCTTTTGCCAAGGAACAGTCCACGCTCAGCGAATTCCTGACTTTTTCAGGTGCAGAAGTAGGCCTTAAGATCAAAGGTGAAGACCTTAACATATTAAAGGGGCTTGCGGAACAACTTACCGTAAAGTTAAGAAGTGTCAATGGAATTACAGACGTAAATTCTAATATTGGAGAAGGGAAGCCTGAATTTTTAATAGAAATAAAAAAAGGAGCCCTCGAAAAATATGATATTTCTCCTGCTGAAATAGGGAGGTTTCTTGTCGATGCTGTTAGAGGAGTAATAGCCACACAGTTTAAAGAAATGGATAAAAAATACGATATACTGGTTAGTTTTAAGGAGGGAACAAGAGATAATATCGAGTCCCTTCTTGATGAGCAGATTCCTGTGCGTGGCGTCACTATTCCATTAAGAGAGCTGGTTTCTTATAAGATTGCCAAAGGGCCAAAAGAGATCCGGAGGGAAAACCAGCAGAGAGAGGTTTTAGTCTTTGGCAATCTAAGAGGGGTAAAAATCAGTCAGGTTATGCCTGATATTAAAGAAAAAATCAGTGAACTTACACTGCCTCCAAGCTACAGGATCCTCTTTAGCGGAGAACAGGAAGAGATGACAAAATCCTTCAGAAGCCTTATATTGGCTTTTTGCCTGGCAGCGCTTCTGGTTTATATGATCATGGCAGCCCAATTTGAATCGCTGCTGCATCCGTTTTTAATCTTGTTTACCATCCCCATGGGTTTTACCGGAGCTGTTTGGGCTTTGTTTATCACAGGACAGACTATTAATGTGGTATCAGTGATAGGGGTAGTTGTTCTAGCCGGGATTGTAGTCAATGATGCTATCGTAAAGATTGACTATACGAACAAGATGAGAAAAGAAGGATTAAAACTCAGAGAAGCAATTATGGAAGCAAGCAGGGTAAGGCTGAGGCCTATTCTTATGACGACGGTTACTACTATTTTTGGCCTTCTGCCCATGTCTCTTGGATTGGGAAAAGGCTCTGAGCTTCAACAGCCTCTTGCGATTTCTGTAATAGGGGGTCTTATTTTATCCACTTTTTTAACATTGATCTTAATTCCATTGGCATATGAATTGGTCGAAAAGCGGAAATAAAGACTTAAGCCATGAAAATATTTATTGAACGGCCAATCGCAACAGCCATGTTTTTTATGGCTCTTCTTGTGTTGGGTGTGTATTCTTTCCTGAATATTCCGATTGAGCTAGCACCTAAGGAAGAATATCCTCAATTGGACATAGCGACCTCATGGCCGGGAGTGCCTCCGGAGATTATCCAGACTCAAATTTCATCTCCACTTGAAGAAATTGCTTCAACAACAAAAGGGGTGCGTAAGATTATTTCTGAATCCAGAATCGGATATTCGAAAATTACTCTGGAATTTGACCCGAAAATAAATATGGAATTTGCGCACCTCGAGCTTAAGGAAAAGATTTCAGAATTAAAAGATATACTTCCCTATAATGTAAGGCCGGAAATTCAGCCCTATATTCCCGAGGATTTTAGAGTAAGTCCTTTTCTCAGCTATACGATTTCCGGAAATTATTCGCTTCAGAAATTGAGGGAACTTGTCAAAGATAAAATCGAAGTGGGAATAGGTTCTGTAAAAGGGGTGGCAAGTGTGGATGTTACCGGAGGGTCGGATCCTGAGGTAAGAGTCATCCTCGACAAAAAAAAGCTGAAAGGCCTGAATATCCACCCTTATCTTGTTAGATTGCGAATACAGGAAAGAGCCCAAATATTTCCTGCAGGAAAAGCAAAGAAAGGCAGCCAGGAATATATCTTCAAAGTTTCCAATGCTATTAATAGAATCAGAGATCTGGGTGAGACGATCATCATTTACTCTGGAATAAACCCGGTTAAGTTGAAGGATATTGCAAAAATAGTCCCGTCTTTCGGAGAAATTTACCATATAAACCGCATCAACGGGCAGCCTACAATCAGGCTGACTATTCAAAAAGAAAAAGGGATAAGCACTCTGAAAGTATCACGGAATGTAAAGGCAAGATTAGAGGCTGTAAAGCAAGCTTTGCCCCAGGATTTGATTTTCAGGTCAGTAGATGATGAAAGCGAAGAGATTCAGAAAAGCCTGAAAGAGCTATATTTGCTCATCGGAATAATCATTTCCGTTATTTTCTTACTTGTTTTTATAGTTTTAAAAAGCGTTAAGCCTTCTCTTTTAGTCCTTTCATCCATATTTTTTTCGGTATTAATAACTTTTAATCTTATTTATTTTTTCAAGATTTCTTTAAATATGTTTACTCTTGGAGGCCTGGCACTTGGATTTGGCCTGTTTGTGGATAATTCTATTGTGGTCTTTGAGAATGTGCTGCGGTTGAGAGAAAAAGGGATGCCATCTGTAAAGGCAGCAATCGAGGGTTCGAAAGAGGTATTTCTTCCTGTTTTAGCTGCCACTTTAACCACAATGAGTGTATTCTTTTCTTTTGCTTATTTTCAGGGAAGAATGAAGCTTTATTATCTTCCTCTGGCTATAGTCATTTCTTCTGCTCTTGCTGCTTCACTACTTGTATCTTTTTCATTGATTCCGGCTTTAAGTCCAATGTTGATAAAGAAAGGAAAGAAGAAAGTCGAGAGATTTCGAAAGTATTATGAGAAGATATTGAGATTTTTTCTTCGTCACCCCATAGAAGTTATCCTTATAATAGCCGCAATATTTTTTGGAACGTACAAATGGTTCAGGGCAGAAGTAAGCCTTGGTGAGTTTTTCAGGTGGCATTATAAAGAAAGACTTATCGTATCACTCGGTATGCCTGCTGGGTCAACCATAGAAAGAATGGATGAGGTGGTTAGGAAGTTTGAGGGAAAAGTTCTGGAGGCGGACTATGAGAAAGAAATGAATTCGTCAATTGGTGAAGAACACAGTACGATTGTTATCACTTTCCCTCCTCAAATAGAAAACTCCTACCGTCCTTTTCTCTTAAAGGAAGAATTGATACAGCTTGCTACGAATTTTGCTGGAATAAGCGTTGGCATTTATGGGTTTGATCCCCAGGGGTATTATTCCAGCCTTAGCACAGGGACATTTTATGATTCAAGGATAAAATTTTTCGGGTATAATTTGAAGAAATTAAAAGAAATAACTTCCAGTCTCGAAAGAACTCTGAAGAGAAATCCCAGGATTAAAGATATAAAAATTGTATCCAGCAGATACGGCTGGTGGAGGCTTGATTCCTTTGAGTATGTATTAAAGATCAACCGGGATACTATAAGGAATTATAATGTTGATCCCGCATATCTGTATTTTGCTTTTCAATCTTATCTTCAGGGAAGGGTTACTGTTCCACTTAAGGCAAAAATCGGCGGCAAGGAGATGGATATTTCAGTTAAATTTCCAGAGGCCGACGCCATGGACTTAAAGAGTCTTCAAGATTCCCTTATTCGGACAAGGGAAGGGGAGTATTTGAGATTAAAAGAAATTTCAACTCTGGAAGAAAGGCCTATTGCAGGCTCTATAGACAGAGAGGACCAGCAGTATCAGCAGACAGTCATGTGGGAGTTCAGGGGGCCTTACAAAGCTGGCGACAGATATAAGAAGGCTGTTTATTCGAGATTGACGCTTCCTCCAGGTTTTTCTGCCACTCTGGAGGAAGAAAGATTTATGACGGCAGAGGAAAAGGGGCAGATAAAATTTGCCATTATTTTTTCCCTCATAATTATATTCATGATTCTTGCTTCTCTGTATGAATCGATTATACAGCCTTTTTTTATTCTCCTGGCTGTTCCGCTGGCGTTAATAGGCGTTTTTGTGGCATTTGTGGTGGCTGATTTTCCGTTCGATTCTTCCGCTTATATCGGTGTCATTCTTCTTGGCGGGATTGTGGTAAACAATTCTATACTTCTTGTTGACCACATCAACTTAAAGAAAAAGCAGGGGCTTCCACTCGATGAGGCTGTTTGCAAAGGAGCCAGGGAGAGGATCAGGCCAATTTTTCTGACAACCAGCACAACTGTCCTCGGAATGCTCCCCTTGATTCTAATCCCCCTTGAAGAAGGGAAAAGACAGATATGGTCTTCTCTGGTTCTTTCGGCAGTTGGAGGGCTAATCAGTTCGACGATCTTTATTCTTGTTGTTATTCCCATTTTTTATTATTACGGAGATGGCATACGCTCCTGGATTTTTAAGAAGACAGGAGAATTGAAAGAAGCAAAGAATAGGTTCTAATCACAGTTAAAATCCTAATCTGATTTTCAGAAGTCAGTTAGCATAGTATCCTTTTCTGTAGGATACTTTGTAATTCTTGTTTTTGACAATGATTGTTATATTTTTAAATTTTCCGTCCTTCTGGTAATTTTTTGGGTTGTAGACCAGGAGGTAGTATTCCTGGCAGGCATTTACAGCCAGCTTGAATCCATCGCTCGGGTTTTGCGAGTTGTCGATAATCCCTCCGGAAGAATCCGCCACCTGGACAAATGTATCGAACACATCTTCGGACTGTTCATGCATTTTGATTCCCCGTATATCTTGGGGTTCCTTGTTCATGAAGATGAAGTTGAACATCACAGAGGCGTCTGAAAATGCCTGGCTGATTTGGTTTACATCCATCCTAGTGGCCCGGTTGTACATCGTGAACAAATCCTGGACCTGACCAATGATGTTGGGTTGGTCTTGATACAAGGACATCAGTTGATTTAGTATTTGTGGGTCGATTTCCGGACGGAATTCCCGTTGATAAAAGAAAAACACGATCTTCTGCCCTTTCATGCGTTTCATCTGACTGGCAAATATGAGGAATTTCCTCTGATCCACAATCCGGATTTCATCAAGCCTCTGCAGTGTATCTTTGTACCGCGGCAGTTGAAATTCCAAGCCGAACCCGCTTCCGGAATCGGATTCCATACCAGTCATAGGTGTACCAGAGATACTCCGGACGATCTTCTTTAAATCGTTCAACAGGCTGTTGTAGTCTCCGGCTCCTATCTTAGTATCCTTACGAACAAGATTCTGCAGCTCTTTGGAAATCTGCTCCCTGGTTTTCGTCTCCAGAGCTTCTCTGGGCAAGGTATAACGCTTCAAAGGTGTAATGACCGTTAGAGTGTCATCAGGAAGCAGGACATTTTTGAAGAAATAATCAATAGCGTCATTTAGCTGAGGATTATAGTCTAGGAATTGAAACAGCATGAAGAACCGACGAGCAGTGTTAGGTGTCGACCAGGAGGCCCCTTCCTGTTTTTGCAGGTTAGTATTTTTGACTAGATAGAAAGACTTCAAGTCCTGGAGTTGTCCGTCTTCATATATCTCAAAGTCCTGAGGGGTCAGAGTGTCAATAAACAAATTCCCATCCATAACTCTGACTGGAACTTCAATGTTTACAACTAGGACTTCATGCTGCTCTTGAGCGAAGAGATGAACTGATAAGATTATAAGGATTGGAATAAATATTAATTTTTTCATCGTTATTTTCTCCCGGGTTAATTCTATTTTATGCCGATTTAGTAATTAAAATAGCTTTTTCGATCTTCTGACGTACACCATTTTCTTTTCTTTTATTATAGGACTATTTCATATTCGAGTACAGTATAAAACAACAGATCATACTTAATACATCCACTGAAGACGTAAGATTTCAGGTGTATGGCAAACCGTAAGAGAATCGAGATTTAATCACTGTGTTAGTAAGTTGAGGTAGTTCAGGATCAATAATTTTATGATTCACTGAGTTTCAGTTGGGTCACTGAAATCAGAATGCATAGGAACATTTCACGAAAAGTGTCTGAGGCTTATCACCCAAGACACCATACCGGGGGTCACCGTACTGATAGCCGAACTGCAACATTCCAGCGGGCTGTTTAAAACGGTAAAACAAGAAAATCTGCAAATTGCTCTTTTTGTTCAACTCGTTATACTGAAAAAAACCCTTGAGGAAGATATTCCGGTTGATATTGTACGTGGATCTTATCACGAAGATCATCCAGTGTTTGGCGGTCCGGTTACCTCCAATACAAGGATGATTAAGAGACTGAAATGCAAATTCCGAAAACAGCTTTTGAGTGACCCTGAGCCGTTTATTGATCTCAGCAAGACGAAATGTCTGACCGAAGTTGTATCCAAAAGTAAGCAAGATGTTAAAAAGCTGCCACTCGCGGGTGTCCAGCCCGATAAACAACCTGGTCGCCCGGTTACGGAACTCCTCTTCAAAGAGTTTATATTCCTCCCTGTGCATAATATTGACTTCAAAACGGTTTTGCTTCATGAGAGAGAGCCCCTGGTCGATCTGCCAGCTTCGTAGTGTTCTATCTGTGCCCCAGAAGATGTCGTAGTTGGAGATGTACTTGATGTATTCTATTCCCCACTTCTGCATCACGAAAGTTTTAATAAGACTGGAATTCACTTCTCTCCGATTGTCATCCCAGATATATCCCACAGTGTTGGCATTGTCCCCGAAATTGGCCCCTACCTGAGAGTAGCCGATATGAAAATGGAATGTCTCTGTTTTGTAGCTGGGGAACAGCGAGAAGGCCAGATTCTCAGAACCGTAGTCCCCATAACTTAAAGCAAGCTGGCCCTTAAAACTCAGGTTTTGGGATATTGACAAGTGGGTGTCAAGCCCTACCGTTCCAAAATTCTGCCCGTTTATCAGTTTGTTGGCAGCCAAAAGACCGACGGTTGATGTTCCTAAAATGCAGCTGTTCAAATGGAAAGCACTAAAATTGGCAGTATCCTCCTCGTTCTTAATAGATTGATTGCTCGTGGCGCTAACATCTAAGGCGCCGAATTCTCCAGAAAACGCAAACCCACCATAGATATCGCCGATGCGTTTGCTGTAAAACAACTGCTCATAAGGAAGCTGGTACTTGTCCAATCCCTTGCGAAAATACTCCCTTTTTTCAGGAAGATAAAGCTCATACCTTGTGAGATTGAAAACTTCTTGATCTGGTTCGACGGTAAAAAAATCCGGATTTATAGTGAGCTGACTGCTTATAGTATTTGTGAATTTCAAGGGAACATCGATTCCGGCACGAATATTCGTTCCTTCTCTGTCGGACATTACCATAACATATGGGATAGCCTCTACCCATTTTTCTACAAGTGCAAGAGTCAATTTTCCCAACCCTTCCATTTCTGATAAACGAAAAGCTGGATCCAGGGGTTCGGTCCAGAAACTGCTGTCAAGGCGTGGTACGACACGTGAAAAACTGACTCCAAGACTTGATCCATCTTCGGGGACGAACATCAAGGCGGTTAGATTGATCGCGATTTCTGCCGTCCATCCATCAGATGACTGCTGTATCCCGACCTCCCAATCGCCATTCCACTCGGAATTCAGCATAAGTCCATCCTTACGGATGGTGCCGTCGGCCTGTGTCCCTAGGGTGTTTACACCAAAAAAGAAGTAATTGTCGATGTTTTCAAACAGGTCAAGCAGGATAAATACGGAATCATCTGTTTTGATGTTTCCATCTCTCTGTTTGACCAAAGCCCTTATCTTATCCTTTTCCTTATCCTTGCATACGAACCCGACATAGAGAGTCTTTTTATCAAATGCAGCTTTTACAGAGGTTTGTACAAGAGACTGATCGAGGCGGTCCGGTTGTAAGACGATGAACTCGTTGATCTCCTCACTTTTCCGCCATATGGAGTCATTCAGAACTCCATCAATTATGACTGGTGTGGACGTCTTCCGCGCAAAGTGCTTTTGCGTGTCGTCCTGGGCAAGCAAATCCGGCAGGAAAAAAACAAGGACCAGGAGGCAAAAAGCAGTCTTTTTCATTATGGTATTGAGCAGACCTATATATCATTTTTAAAACGGAAATTCAAATTGGGGAGAACTGCTCTTCTTTATGAGACTTTAAAGCTGAGATGGATTGCTTATTTTATTTTTTTGTGCTTTTCAGATATTTCAGGAATTCAGCATCTGTCGAAAGCAGCAGCCAGGTATCTTTATCCATTATCGTGCGGTATATTTCCAGAGTCTTCATGAACTGGTAAAATTCCGGATCCAGATTATAAGCGCTGGCATAGATTTTTGTGGATTCAGCATCTGCTTTTCCCTTAATCTCCTGTGCTGTCTTATAGGCTTCGGATTGGATCCTTTTCAATTCCCGCTCTTTCTGTCCGCGAATCTCAGCGCTTTTTCCGTCTCCTTCCGAGCGGTATCTTGCAGCGATCCGCTGCCGTTCGGCGATCATGCGATCAAAAACTTTCCTCTGAACATCATCCACATAATTGATCCGTTTAATTTTGACATCTGTAATTTCCACTCCTATTTCCGGAGTTATTTTTGCAGATGTTTCCAAAATAATATTGGCGATTTTTTCTCTTCCTGTTTCAATTTTTTGGACGGCCTCTCGGTTTTCCAGAACAGAAGCTTCTTCAGTCATTTCAAATTCGCGGTTTGAAACACGTACAATCTCGATAAGGTCAAAGTTGGCAATAGCATTTCTTGTCTCTCCATCTACAATGTCATCCATTCTTGAGTAAGCTCCTCTCTCATCTCTGACTCTCTGGAAGAAAACGAGAGGGTCGCTGATTCTCCAGCGTGCATAGGTGTCGACCCAGATGTACTTTTTGTCTTTTGTTGGAATCTGGTTGGGATCTCCATCCCATTCGAGCCAGCGTTTCTCGAAAGAGTTGGCTTTCTGGATGAAAGGAGCTTTTATGTGGAGACCGGGTGAAGTGACAGCATTTCCTATTGGCTCACCGAATTGAGTAATGATCACCTGGTTTGTCTCGGAAACTATATATAATGCATCTGTAAGAATAATTAGAACAGCTAACGCAACAACTATAACTAAAATACTTTTTGTTTGCTTGGTCATTTTTTCACCTCCTCACCCAGATTCAACAGGGGAAGTATGTTTTTCTGCTTCTCATCGAAGATTATTTTCTTGCTTATTTTTGGAAGGATCTCATTTATTGCTTCAAGGTATAACCGTTTTCGTGTCACTAATGGGGCACGGACATATTCTCTGTAGATAGCCCTGAACCTGGTTGCATCACCCTGTGCATTGTTTATTCTGGCCATGGCATAACCTTCGGCACCCCTTATTGTTTGTTCTGCCACTCCTGAGGCTTTGGGAATTTCCTTGTTGTATTCTGACCATGCTTCATTAATTTTACGTTCCCTTTCCTGTTGTGATTCATTGACTTCGTTAAATGAAGGCTTGACAGGATCTGGGGGATTCACATCTTGAAAGATAAGCTGATTGACTTCTATACCTATTTCGTAAAGATTACAAAGTTTCTGGAGTTCCTCTTTTGCTTGTAAAGCAATCCGGGCACGTCCGACAGTGATGACTTCGTCTACAGAATTATCACCGACAACTTTTTTTACTATCGCCTCGTTCATATAACGAAAAGTTGTCTCTGCATCCCTGACTTTGAAAAGGTAGTTATAGGCGTCTTTAATTTTGTACTGAACAATCCATTCCACAACAACAACGTTTAAATCTCCGGTCAGCATTACAGCTTCTTTCAATGCTTCACCTGTGACTCTGTATTCTGACTTGATCCCAGCCCTGGAAGTCCGGAATCCAAACTCCATTTTCAACTGCCTCTGTACGGAAACTTTGGTCAGTTTTTCTATGCCAAGAGGGAGCTTTAGGTGCAGTCCTGGATTAGTGGTCCTGACGAATTTGCCGAAGCGAAGAATGACTCCCATTTCTTCTTGACTGACTTGGTACAATGACCCTACAATAATAATGAGAACGATGACAGCAACTGCTATTAATTTTATGACTCCTGGCTTGATTTTAGGTAATTTTAAATCTATGGTTGAAAAGTCATTTGCCATAGAAACCTCCTTTGATTAGGTTGAATTACTTAACTTGAATTATTCTGACTATATAATAACACAGGAAAAAATTAATATAAAGCAACCTTGAAAAAAATACTTTAAGCAAGGATTGAAGAATCGGTTCGCCGCAGTCAAGGCAGAAAGTTTTTCCGTTTACAAATGTAGCAGTCGAGGGGTAGGTTGGGTTGGCTCGTGAATAATCCAGGCTGGTTCATCGTAATAATGCATACCTAAAAAGATAGTATTAGATGAAATGCCTGTAAACAAATGAATTTGAGGGGATGGAGAAAGCGACATTGTGGCGGTGCTTAAGATAATCACGCGGAGTTCCAGCAGAGCCGAGAAGATCGGGGAGGAAATGGCGTTAAAAATCTTAGTGGAGCACAGACATGCCCTCAAATTCATCTGTTCCTCTTCCTCTTGTCTTCTAATCAGGTACTCATTATTGCGATGAGCATCCAGGCTAATGAGGATGGCATGTTGTAAATTTCTGTAAACATCTATAAAATCTTGAATTAATGAAGACAGATAAATATTTTATGCGTGTAGCTATGGCGGAGGCCAGAAAATCATCTGCAAACGGAGAAGTTCCAGTAGGGGCAGTTGTTGTATTTGAAAATATGGTGTTGAGTAAGGCTCATAATGAAACCATTGTAACAGGTGATCCTACTGCCCACGCTGAGATAATGGCAATAAGGAAAGCCTGTGAAATCAAGAAGAATTACAGGATTCCTGGGTGCGATTTATATGTGACATTGGAACCCTGTGCCATGTGCCTGGGGACAGTTATTCAAGCCAGGATCCGGAAGCTTGTATTTGGTGCTTACGACCCGAAAAGCGGGGCAGTTGAATCAATAATGAAGTTTCCTTTTGATAAAATGAATCATCGGGTTGAAATAAAAGGCGGAGTTTTGGCTGAGGAATGCGGTAATATTTTAAAAGATTTTTTCAAGGGAAAACGATAATTTGAATTATTTATATAATTGCTTAATCGATTAAGAGTGGAGAGGTGGCCGAGCGGTTGAAGGCGGCGGTCTCGAAAATCGCTATCTTGAGCAATCAGGATCGTGGGTTCGAATCCCACCCTCTCCGCCATTACTGTAATTTTGTGTTAAAAATCTGACTAAAAGTTATGAAAATTATAAGTTTTTGTGTTTTTTATAACCTGTAGTTATAAACCTGAAAAAGTTTATATTATAGGATACCATAAAAATTAAGATAAAAGGAGTAGATCCGTGTTATGAACAAGACGATAAATGATATCGAGGATGTTTTATTGATGGGTCCAGGTCCCTCTTGTATTCACGATTCGGTTTATGCTGCACTAAGCAGTAAAACCCTGGGGCACATGGATCCTTACTTTATCAGGATCATGGACGAGACAAAAGAATTTCTGCAGAAAGTCATGCAGACACAAAACCGCCTTACTCTTCCAATATCGGGGACAGGTTCTGCTGGTATGGAAGCATGTTTTGTGAATTTGATCGAGAAGGATGACCCTGTCCTGATATTGATAAACGGTGTATTCGGGATGCGTATGCAGGATCTAGCGGGCAGACTCGGTGCCAGAGTCGATACGCTCGAATTCGAATGGGGAAAGCCTGTAGATCTTAATCTAGTTGAAGATAAATTGAAAACAAATTCTTATAAAATCCTGGCTTTGGTGCATGCCGAAACTTCAACTGGGGTAAGAAACCCGGGAGCAGAAGTCGGAGAAATGCTTAGAGGAGAGGATACTCTCTACATTCTTGATGCAGTAACAAGCCTTGGTGGCATAGAAGTAGCAGCAGATGACTGGGGAGTTGATGCCTTGTACAGCGGATCCCAAAAATGCCTGTCCTGCCCACCCGGACTGGCCCCTGCTACTTTTTCTGAAAGAGCTGTTGATGTTATTAGAAACCGGAAAAGCAAGGTTCCAAATTGGTACCTGGATATGAGTTTGCTGACCAAATACTGGGAGGGAAAGAAACGCGTCTACCATCATACAGCCCCTATTAATATGCTGTATGCCATTAACCAGGCCCTTTATCTTATTATTGAAGAGGGATTGGAAAATGTATTCCGACGCCATTTGGAAAACCATAAAAAACTGGTCGGCGGTCTTCAGAATATCGGGATTGAAATGTTGGTGGAGCCTGAATTCCGTCTTCCAATGCTCAATTCAGTTTATATTCCTGAAGGCGTCGATGATGCTGAGGTGCGCAGTAAACTCAGAACAAAATATAAGATTGAAATAGGTGCTGGATTGGGACCTCTGGCTGGAAAGATATGGAGGATTGGCTTGATGGGTCATACTGCTAGAGAGGAGAATGTGGAACGTCTGCTTGCAGCATTGAAAGAAATATTAGGTTTATGACACATGGATTCTAATTCTTCTCTTACAGGGGAGATTCACATTTAAATATTTTATAAAGTAACATTTTTTTAATAAAATTGAACCGAAAGAGGCAAAACATGATTTTTCAGTCTCTGCCCTGGACTAGTTGCTGTTTTGACTGATTGACCTTATGGGTGTTTTCTGATAATTTAAAGTTTCCATTTCTTTTCGCTATTTTAAATGAGAGCGGAGAGGTGTCCGAGTGGCTTAAGGAGCACGCTTGGAAAGCGTGTGTGCGGTTAGATGCTGTACCGTGGGTTCGAATCCCACCCTCTCCGCCACTGAAATAATATGATCGGAGGTAAGTAAAATGGAGAACAAGTTTTTTATTGATGTAGAGGACTTATATGGAGCTCATAATTATAAACCCCTGGATGTAGTTCTTGAAAGAGGGAAAGGCATCTGGCTTTGGGATGTAGAAGGCAATAAATATATGGATTTTTTAAGCTCCTATTCTGCAGTGAATCACGGGCACTGCCATCCACGGATGGTGAAGGCTTTGATAAATCAAGCCAGGAAATTGACGCTGACGTCAAGGGCATTCCGTAATGACCAGTGGCCCATGCTTGCCAAGGAATTATGTGATATGACTGGATTTGAACTGGCTCTTCCAATGAACTCGGGTGCAGAATCAGTTGAGAGTGCAATCAAAGCTGTTCGTATGTGGGGATACCAGAAGAAAAGCATCCCTCAGGATAAGGCCGAGATTATTACCTGTGCTAATAATTTTCACGGCCGTACGATTACCATTATTGGATTCTCTACTGAGCCTTTATACAGGAAAGATTTCGGTCCTTTTACTCCTGGATTTCTGAGTGTACCGTATGGAGACCTTGAAGCTCTAGAGAAGGCCATTAATCCGAATACAGCGGGTTTTCTTGTTGAACCTATGCAGGCAGAAGCCGGGATTATAATGCCCCCGGAAGGATATTTGAAAGAAGCCAGAGAAATCTGCAGCAAGAATAACGTATTGTTCATGGCTGATGAAATTCAAACAGGCCTGGGTCGTACAGGCGAACTTTTCGCATGCGACTATGAAAACGTTAAACCTGATGTGCTTATAATAGGGAAGTCTCTGGGCGGTGGATGCTATGCTATTTCTGCAGTACTCTCTCAGAGAGAAGTTCTTGGACTACTTACACCCGGAACGCATGGTTCAACATTTGGGGCAAATCCATTAGCCTGTGCTGTTGCACGGGAATCTCTACGTGTTATTAAAGAAGAAAAAATGGCAGAGAATTCTGCTGAGATGGGAACTTATTTCATGGGGAAGTTGAAAAAAATAAAAAGCAAACATATTAAAGAAGTCAGAGGGAAAGGTCTGCTTATTGGTATTGAGCTGAATCAAAATGCTGGTGGGGCACGCCGCTTCTGTGAAGCATTAAAAAAAGAAGGATTACTTTGTAAAGAGACACATGAAACTGTTATCCGTTTTGCTCCTCCGTTAATTATTAAAAGGAAAGAACTAGATTGGGCATTAAAGAAGATTAAAAAAGTTTTTAAGGAATTAAATTAAAAATATTACATGCTATCGGTAGGCAACATGAAGGAGGGTTAGGATGAAAAAGAATATTTTTTTAATTTTTCTTTTTTGCTGTCTTGTTTTTGCTGCAGGCTGTCTGATTTATGTCCCGTATCATGAAGAAGGGGCGCTACCTCCGGAAGAAGCTGGATATGGGGACTATTCTTCAGGATTGGATGTTTCTTATTTTTATGATTATCTTTCTCCCTACGGATTGTGGGTAAATCTTCCTGAATACGGACATGTATGGATTCCTCAAAAAACCAGATATGGATGGCGTCCTTATACATATGGACAGTGGGTTTGGACTGACTATGGATGGACATGGGTTTCACATTTTGAATGGGGTTGGGCTCCGTTCCATTATGGCCGCTGGGGGTGGGACATGCTTCTTGGGTGGTTCTGGAAGCCAGGTTCTACCTGGGGCCCTTCATGGGTGACCTGGAGGAGAGGAAGGACATATATCGGCTGGGCCCCTCTGCCTCCAGAAGTAGATTTCCGTGTTGGCTATGGAATTCGATCTCTTCCTCATAACCTGATTGATTATTATTGGGTTTTTGTCGATGGTCCTTATTTTTTGAACAAAAGACTTTATCGATATGTGCTTCCAATTGAGAGGAATATGACGATAATTAGATATACAGTTATAAAAACGGATATCGTTGTACACAATAACAGAGTCGTCAACAGAGGTATTGATAGAGATGAGGTAAGAAAAATAAGCAAACACAGCATTACAAAATATGAGCTTCAAGATCGGGATGGTCCGGGGCAATCCAGAATCAGAGCCGGTGAAATTGAAACCTTTAAGCAAAGCCTGCAGGAAAACAGCCTGGCAAAGCCTGAGACAGTTTTCAATCGTGAAGAGGCAAGGGTGAAAATATCCGGAACTAGGCTTAGGAATATTGATACTGATAATCAAAAAATCCAGTTGAAACAAATTCAAGACGATGAGGTTAAGCTGCTTGAGGAAAGTCAGGAAAAAGAGATGGTTGAGATTAAAAAAATGAGAGATGAAGAAAAGAAGAAAGTAAAAAGTGCTTCTAAGAGAATTGAAGTCGAGAAAGAATACAGCCAAAAAATGGGAAAACTAAAAGAAAGCCACAAAGCAGAAATATCCAGGATCAAGAAGAGGCATAAAAAAGAAGATGAAAGTGTTAACAAGAAGAAAATAAAGAAATAAGATCTTTTAATCTTCTCCTTTCAGTTTGGAAACTTTAAAGATCATAAGAGTTTGCCCGAGAAGGATGATGACGCCCCCAAGTATTGTTCTCTGAGAAGGCATTTCCTGAAGAAAAAGAAAAGCAAAAACAATCCCATAAACTGGTTCAAGAGAATGGATAATGCTTGCTGTCTGTGCCTTTATTTGTTTCATCCCTTCTATGAATAAGGTGTGAGCACCCGCCGTACACAGCACCCCGAGAATTGCAAGAAGAAGCATATCATTGGTGTTGACAAGAGGATGCAGAATAAGAATGAGAGGGAGAAGAAAAACCATAGCAAAAAAATCCTGGTAAAAGGCAATGATTAGACTAGAGTAATTCCTTGTGAGTTTTCTGTTTAGAATAGTAAGCACTGCAAAAGTGAAACTGGAAAGCAATCCCCATAAGACCCCGATATAAGTCGAATTGTTAAGATCAAATCTTGGCATGATGAGGAAGACACCGGAAATACACAAGACTGAGAAAAAAATATTAATTTTAATTATCTTTTCTTTGAAGAAAAGAGGTTCAAAAAAGGTTGTGAAGACTGGATAAGTTGAGAAGGATAGAAGGCCAACCGCAACCGTGGATACCTGAATTGATTTAAAAAAACAAATCCAATGGACAGAGAGAATAGATCCAATCATGACGAGCAGGGCATAATTTCTGGCAGGTGAGATTTTGAAATTTTGTTTTGAGAACCAGAGAAAAAGAGCAAGTACAGCACTTGCAAAGAAAACCCGCCCAAAAACGATAGTTAGAGGAGAAATAGAAAGCCATTTTCCGAAAAGTCCAGCCAGTCCAAAAAACAGAACAGCAGAATGTACTTCAAGGAGACTTTTGTGTTTATTCACGGATAAAACCTCATAATCCTCTTAAAGTTTATCAAACAATCATAGTTTTCTGCAAAGGATGAAATAATTTCCTCTTTGTGTTCAGTTTATTTTGCAGTAAAATATAAAAAAAGGCTGAAATATTTATTGAATTCTTAATTGAGTGTGATAATATATTGTTTAAACTTTGTTTGTTTCCGATAGTTTAATTACCTACTAACTAAGATGAGTTATAAAATTTATGCAAGGAAATACAGGCCTGTGATATTTGAGCAGGTGATTGGTCAGAAGTCTGTTGTCCAGACTCTCAAGAATGCAATAGAGAATGATCGAATTGCTCAAGCATACATTTTCTCTGGCATGAGGGGTGTGGGGAAAACGACCGTTGCTCGTATCCTGGCTAAAGCTTTAAATTGCCAGAACGGTCCTACATCTAAACCTTGTAATAAATGTGAATTATGTAAAGCTGTCAATGAAGATCGTTCTCTGGATGTTATCGAGATTGATGGAGCGGCGAACAGAAGGGTTGAAGAGGCAAGAACACTGCTTGAAAGAATACAGTATAAGCCTATACACAGCCGTTATAAAGTCATAATAATCGATGAAGTTCATATGCTTACACTTCCGGCCTTTAATACCCTTTTGAAGACGCTGGAGGAGCCTCCTGCTAACACTGTATTTATTTTTGCTACGACTGAATTTCATAAGGTTCCTGCCACTATTATTTCCCGCTGCCAGCATTTCGAATTCAAGAAAATTTCGCATAAAGATATTATCGACCATCTCGTTATGATAGCAAAAAAAGAAAATATCACCATTTCTACTTATGGATTAAACCTTATTGCCGAAGCTGCAGATGGGAGTTTACGTGATGCACAGAGTTTGCTTGACCAGGCAGTATCTTTTTCCGGAGAGAATATAACCGATGAAGATTTAAAAGAGATTCTGGGGACAATAAGCAGAAAAATACTCTTCCAAATCTCTAGTGCGATCATGGATGAAAAGGCAGAGAGAATTTTTCCTCTGGTTGAAGAAATTACAGAGAAAGGCTATGACCTGAGGTTTTTTTATTCAGAGTTGATTCAGCATTTTAGGGACATGCTTTTAATTAAGTCAGTTAGCCATCCTCAGGATTTGCTTCCTTTGGATGAGAAAGACATGAAAAGTTTGAAAGAGGAAGCAGGAAAAGCTTCTTCTGAAGAGATCCTGCGTTATCTGATAGGCCTCCAAAATGGTGAGCAGGGATTAAAATTTTCTTCACATCCTAAAATTTATCTAGAGGCGTCATTGGTTAAATTGTGTCATTTTAAAAAAATTACGCCTCTAAGAGAGATTATCGGAAAATTGGAAGGTGTTAAGAAAGAAATAAATGACCCGTCTGAAAAAATGAATAATGCTCTTACTTCGGTGCTCGGACAGAGAAATGACATTAAAGGGAATGCATCCTTTGCAGGAAATTACTCGAGCGAAAAAAAAATAAAAGAGAAATCTGAAACCAGTTTGTCTGGCAATATGACTTATCAAAAAGAATCGGTAAAAGTGCCGGAAGAAAATGTGAAAAAAGAACGGGAAATAGATGTTGCTTTGAAAGATCCTGCTGTTCAGAATTTCATGAAAACCTTTAAGGCTCAAATACTTTCAGTCGAACAAATAAAAAAAGCAAAGGATAAAAGATAAATTAGCATGGATTATTTTAACTGGATTATCAGGGGAGAAGTAAAATGAAAGGTGTTGCAAATTTGCAAAAAATGCTAAAACAAGCCAGGGAAATGCAGGAAAAGTTTCAGAAAGAAACTGCAGAAATGAGAATAGAAGGTTCTAGCGGAGGCGGGATGGTGGATGTTACACTTGACGGAGCAAAGAATTTGATTTCAATCAAGATAGATCCGGAAGTTGTGAATAAAGATGATATTGAAATGCTTCAGGATTTAATAATTGCCGCCTTTAATGATGCAAATAAAAAAGTAGATGAAAGCGTGTCCCAAAAATTGGGAGTAATGGGAAGCGGTTTCAAGATACCGGGGTTTTGATAATGTTAAGACAGGACCATCCTTTAAACCGTCTCATTGACGAGGTTAAAAAGATTCCGAGTATTGGGGCTAAAACGGCCCAAAGAATCGCATTCTATATTATAGGTTTACCCCAGGAAGATTCTGACCGCTTGGCAGATGCCATAAAAGATGCTAAGAGGAAAACTTTTTATTGTTCCATCTGTAACAGCCTTACTCATGTAGATCCTTGTTATTACTGTTCTGAGAGCAACAGGGATGATAATCTTTTGTGTGTTGTCGAAGAGCCGTTTAACATTAATTCGATTGAAAAAAGCGGAATTTACAACGGAAGGTACCATGTTCTTCTAGGTGCTCTTTCTCCATTAAAGGGAATTGGCCCTGATGAGTTAAAAATAGAGAGTTTAACCAGAAGGATTAAAGAGGGGCATTTCAAAGAAGTGATAATTGCTACAAATCCTACTGTAGACGGAGAGGCAACTGCCTTATACCTTGCAAAAGTCTTGAAAGGTTTTAATATCAGGTTGACAAGGTTAGCCATGGGATTACCTGTTGGCTCTGATATTGATTTTGCCGACCAGGTTACAATAAAAAAGGCTTTGGAAGGAAGGACTGAATTAAGAGATTAATAATTCAGGAATCATAATTCTGAATTTATAACAAAAATAAGCCGTTTTTTAGCAATAATAGGAGATAGATCATGAAAAAAACATTTAAAGCCATTGATGGAAATACTGCTGCAACGCATGTGGCTTATGCATTTAGTGAAGTTGCCGCAATTTATCCTATTACTCCATCATCATTAATGGGGGAGCTGGCAGATAGTTGGGCAGCTGAGGGCCGAAAAAATATTTTTGGCCAGACTCTGGAAGTAATTGAAATGCAGTCAGAAGGAGGAGCATCCGGAGCTGTCCATGGATGCCTTTCTGCAGGAGCATTAACCACGACATTTACAGCTTCACAGGGGTTAATGCTTATGCTTCCTAATATGCATAAAATTGCGGGCGAGATGCTTCCTACGGTATTTCATGTTTCTGCTCGTTCTCTTGCCTGCCAGGCGTTATCAATTTTTGGGGACCATTCTGATGTTATGTCTGCAAGGAATACCGGATTTGCCCTTATTGCAGGCGGTTCAGTCCAGGAAGTGATGGACCTTGCCATTGTTGCTCATCTGTCCTCATTGAAATCCAAGGTGCCGTTTCTAAATTTCTTCGATGGTTTCCGGACTTCCAACGAGGTTCAGAAGACAGAAATTATTCCTTATGAAACGATGGCTGAACTTCTAGAGATGAAGTATGTCAGAGAATTCCGTGAGCGGGCTATGAATCCGGAAAAGCCTATTATGAAGGTTGGAGCTCAGAATCCTGACGTATATTTCCAGGGTAGGGAGACAGTAAACAAATACTACATTGTAACACCGGAAATTGTACAAGATTATATGGATAAGCTTGCCGGAAAAATCGGACGACATTATCACTTGTTTGATTATATCGGAGCTGATGATGCTGAAAAAATTGTCATCGCCATGGGTTCCGGAACAGAAACAATTGAAGAGACGGTTAATTATCTCTGTAAACGTGGGGAGAAGGTTGGTGCTGTAAAAGTCAGACTCTACCGCCCATTCTCGGCTGAGGCTTTTATTTCAACCATTCCTCATAGTGTCAAAAAGATAGCAGTTCTTGATCGGACAAAAGAGCCGGGGTCATTAGGTGAACCTCTATATCTGGATGTTGCTGTGGCGTTGAGTGGAAAGGATATAAAGGTTATTGGAGGTAGATATGGGCTCTCTTCAAAAGAATTTACATCTACTATGGTCAAAGCAGTCTATGATCATCTTGACGGTAAATGCAATCATGGATTTACTGTCGGCATAGAAGATGATGTAACAAATACATCTGTCCGGATTAATGAAGAAATTGATGCTGAGCCAGAAGGAGTCATCCGCTGTAAGTTCTGGGGATATGGTTCTGACGGGACAGTAGGAGCGAATAAAAATTCCATAAAGATTATTGGTGATAACACTGATATGTATGCACAAGGGTACTTCCAGTATGACTCCAAGAAATCCGGAGGAGTTACAATTTCTCACCTCAGGTTTGGAAAAGAAAAGATTCAGTCTCAATATCTTCTTACGATTGTGGATTTTGTCGCGTTGCATAAGTCATCCTATATCGGCCGTTATGACATATTGGGAGGGATAAAAGAAGGGGGGACCTTTCTGTTAAATTCTACATGGAAAGCCGGTGAAGTTTTTGAAAACCTGACCGAAGATATGCAGAAAACTATCATTGAGAAGAAGATCAAAGTTTATAACATAGATGCATTGAAAATTGCTCAGAAAGTTGGACTCGGTGCACGTATTAACACTGTTATGCAGGCTGCATTCTTCAAGATTTCAGGCGTGCTTCCAGAGGATGAAGCTTTAAAACTCATAAAAGTTGCGATCAAGAAGACATTCATGAAGAAAGGTGAGAATGTTGTAAAGATGAACTGGGAAGCTGTTGACCAGGCAGCGGCTGCGCTGGAGGAAGTCCCTATTCCCGATACAATTACAAAGTCAGCACCGGAAGCAAAGCTCATTCCAGATGATGCGAGTGAGTTTGCCAGGGATGTAATCGATCCTGTGATGCATTTCAAGGGAGATTCGATTCCCGTTTCCAAAATGCCATTTGATGGTTGTGTGCCAACCGGAACTGCAAGGTTGGAAAAACGTGGTGTTGCACCAGAAGTTCCTGTATGGATACTCGATAACTGTATCCAGTGCAATCAGTGCTCATTGATTTGCCCCCATGCGGCAATTCGTCCCAAGCAGATTGATCCAAATGATTTAAAAGATGCCCCTGAAAAATTTATTACGGTGAAATCTAAAACCAAGAATGAAAGAAATCTTGAATACAGGCTGCAGGTTTATATTGATGACTGTATCGGTTGTTATAATTGTATGGAGGTTTGTCCCTCAAAAGAAAAGGCACTCAAGATGGTTCCTATGGGTGATGTGAATGTTACGGAAGAGAGAGAGAATGTAGATTTCTTCGAGTCTCTCCCTGATAATGTTCTTGAGGGAGTGAAACGCGAGTCAATAAAGGGAAGTCAATTTCTTCTGCCGTATCTTGAGTTCAGCGGTGCATGTGGAGGTTGTGGAGAGACTCCCTATGTTAAACTGGCTACGCAGCTATTTGGTGACAGAATGATTATTGCCAATGCGACAGGATGTTCTTCTATCTGGGGTGGTACATTTCCAACTATGCCGTACTGTAAAAATAAAAAGGGCACAGGTCCGACATGGGCAAACTCATTATTTGAAGACAATGCGGAATATGGTTTTGGAATGCGCCTTGCAGTTGATGCTAATAGAAAACAGCTTTTTAATAATATTAATAGACTTCTTGAAATAGGAACGACTCCGGAACTAGCTCAGGCTCTTGGACGGACTAAAGAACTCGGGAAATCGGTAGATGATGAAGCAAAGGAAGCAGCAAAGGCTGTGAAAGCTGTTTTGCCGGCTGCATTATCCAGGGCCACGGATGTAACAAAGCCCATCCTTGAGAAGATAATAGAATTGAAGGATTACATTATTGATAAAAGCGTCTGGAGCATAGGTGGAGATGGATGGGCATATGACATCGGGTACGGTGGATTGGACCATGTGCTTGCTTCGAACAGAAATGTGAATGTTCTGGTTTTGGATACTGAGGTTTATTCGAATACAGGCGGGCAGGCTTCCAAAGCAACTCCTACCGGTTCTGTTGCGAAGTTTGCAGCAGCAGGTAAACGGACAAAGAAGAAAGACCTCGGAAGAATGGCTATGAGTTACGGTTATGTCTATGTTGCTGCCATAGCTATGGGTGCTAATCAGAATCAGTGTTTGAAAGCCTTTTTAGAGGCAGAAGCTTATAATGGGCCATCAATGATTATTGCTTATTCGCCCTGCATTAACCACGGCATTGATATGACCAAGACCCAGGCAGAAGAGAAACTGGCTGTTGATTCCGGCTACTGGATTTTATACAGATACAACCCGATGCTTGCTAAAGAAGGGAAAAACCCCTTAATTCTTGATTCAAGAGAACCCAAGTTGGAATATCAGGCATTTCTTGATAATGAAATCCGTTATCGAACTCTGACCCAGCAGTTTCCTGAAATTGCAAAGGTGCTCTTCAAACAGGCAGCCGAAGAGGCAAAACAAAGATACGAAGACTACAAGAAGATGGCTGAAAAATAGTACAAATGGGGAGAAAACAATTTATTTGTAGGAAATTTAGCGTTTTATCCTCTTTACAATTAATATTGAAAGTTCTATTTGTTGTTTAAGTAGCTTTTCTTTTTCATGGATTTCTCAATTTCATCTATTTTTTTTGGTGCCTTTATGGAAAGATTCTCGTATCCATTTTCTGCAACCAGGATGTTGTCTTTAATTCTAACGCCGATATTTGTATATTTCTCAGCAATGGGTTTAACTCTATGGAGCAGATAAATTTTGTATAGATTAAGAATTTTGTTAAAATGGATTGACAATAAATCGTGAAAGCAAAAACTTTAAAGGAGATTTGTATATGAAAAAGAAATTATTTTTATTATTTTTGACTGGAGTTTTTTTTATAAATATAAATTTCCTGTTTTGCAGTCTGGAGGCAACTGATCCTGTTTCAAGGCTGAAATCCTTTGAATATCACCAGAAATTAAAAAACGAGTCGATTTTCAAAAATCTGAAATGGAGAACTGTAGGACCTTCATTCCAGGGAGGAAGGATCTCGACTATTGATGTGCCTCCTGGAAATACTTTCACTATATATGTTGGCGTTGGTGCCGGGAATATTTGGAAGACAACAAATCTTGGAACAACATGGAAGCCAATATTTGAGAACGAGTCGACTTTTACAATAGGGGATATTGCAATAGCCCCATCGGATCCAGATGTCATCTATGTTGGAACCGGAGAAAACCTGATGGCAAGAAGTTCATTTGCAGGCACCGGAATTTTTAAATCAATTGATGGAGGTAAGACCTGGAAAAATGTTGGGTTGTATGACAGCCATCATATTGGCCGGGTAGTGGTTGACCCTAAAAATCCTGATATTGTCTATGTTGCTGTTTTAGGCCACCAGTATACATTTAATGAGGAGAGGGGACTGTTCAAGACCGATGACGGAGGTAAGACATGGAAAAAATCCCTGTATATCTCAGATAAAGTTGGAGTTACAGATGTGGTGAAGGATCCTTCTGACAGCCAAATATTGTATGCTGCAGCATGGGAGAGAGATCGAAAAGCCTGGAATAATGTTGAAAGCGGCGAAGGAAGCGGAATCTATAAAACTACGGATGCAGGTCTTTCGTGGCAGAAACTTACAAAAGGATTCCCTGAGGGAAAACATGTTGGCCGCATCGGCCTTGCTGTTTCTGCTTCAAACCCGGATGTTATCTATGCTCTTCTGGATAATCAGGCACCAAGGCCCGAAATGGAGCAGGAAGGAAAGAAAGAGATAATTTCAGGGCTGACAATTCTTAAGCTGCAAAAAATGTCAAAGGAAGTCTTTTTAAAGATTGAAGCTGAAATGCTCAATCAATTTCTAAGAGAAAATGGAGTTCCCTGGGAATATACAGGCAAAATTGTACTTGAAATGGTAGCAAAAGGAGAATTGACCCCAGAGGCACTTGCCAAATACATGCTTGACCTTTGGGCTGACCGAAAGTTGCATGTTACAAATGTTATCGGAGGCGAGGTTTATCGATCTGACGATAAGGGAGGAACCTGGAAAAAGACAAATGAATCTCACCTTGACAGTTTTTTCAGCACATACGGATATTCTTTCTGTGATATAAGAGTTTCCCCTGATGATGAAAACAAAATTTATATCCTTGGAATACGAATCATGAGTTCGGATGATGGGGGAAAAACATTTAAACATATAGGCGGGAAGGGCGTACATGTGGACCATCATGAGCTCTGGATTGACCCTGTAAATCCGGACAGGATAATTCTTGGCAATGACGGAGGCCTCAATTTTTCTTATGACAGAGGAAAAACATGGCAGGATATCAAGAATATGCCCATTGGAGAGTTTTATACTATTTCTGTGGATAGAGACACCCCTTACAAAATTTATGGAGGGCTTCAGGATAATGGATCAGTATTTGGGCCGAGCACACATACTGTTGAATATGGTATCGAAGATCCCTGGAAACATATCGGAGGAGGAGATGGTTTTTTTGTCGAAGTTGATCCTACAGATTTGAACACGGTTTATTTTGAATATCAGTTCGGGAGTATCGTGCGGAAAAATTTAAAAGACAGCACATCAAAAAGTATAATGCCAAAACCAAAGATAGGAGAGCCGGCTTTGCGCTTTAACTGGATGACCCCTTTCCTCGTTTCACACCATAATCCTTATATTCTTTATTGCGGGGCAAACAGGATATTCAGGTCTTTAAATAGAGGTGACAACTGGATGTCTATAAGCCCTGATTTAACGACTGACTCTGGGCCGGAAAAACAAGGGGATGTTCCTTACGGGACAATCACAACAATCTCAGAATCGCCGTTTAAACCAGGGTTGATTTATGCTGGAACAGATGATGGAAATGTACAGGTTACAAAAAATGATGGAGTTAACTGGAGTAATGTTTCACAAGGCCTTCCGGATAAGTGGGTCAGCCGGGTCCTGGCATCCCGCTATGAAGAGGGAAAAGTATTTGTGTTATTAACCGGATATAGGGAAGATGATTTTGAAAAGTACCTTTACATGTCGAAAGACTATGGGGAATCATGGACGTCTATATCTTCGAATCTTCCATCTGAGTCAATAAATGTAATAAGAGAGGACCCTGCGAATAAAAATATTCTTTATGTAGGCACGGATCTGGGTGTTTATGTTTCTTTGGATGATGGTGATAAGTGGTATTCTCTTTGTAATGACCTGCCGACATGTGCTGTTCATGACCTGGTTGTTCACCCGCGGGAAAACGAGTTGGTTATTGGCACTCACGGACGAAGCGTATTTATTCTGGATGTAGGATGTCTGCAAAAGTTTAATGAGAATATCGCTAAAAAGACAGCTCATTTGTTTGATATAAAACCGGCAAGACTTCCGCGAAGCCGGGGTGATATGGGTGAGTGGAGTCAAGAAAAGGTGAAGGAAGCGTTTATTTATTATTATTTGATTGAATCTCGAGAAGTAAAAATTTCCGTATTTGATAAATCCGGGAAACTGATAAAGAATTTGAAAGGAACCAGTGATGCTGGTATGAACAGCGCAGTGTGGGATTTGACATTTGAAGGCGGAAAAAAGATTGGGGAGGAGTTTGCTTTAGCTGGAAATCTGGTTGAACAGGGTGAATACACTGTCGAGATTTTATCAGGAGATATAAAATTAGAAGGCAAGATAAAGATTCAAGGAGCTTACTAATAGTAAAGTGATAACTTTTGAGCAGTCCGAATGATACCAGGCTCTGTGATTTGAACTATTTTATTCACTGCTATATTATTTTAATTGTTACTTAAGGAAGATTGAGTGATCAAAGGAATAATTTTTGACATAAAGCGCTATGCCATTCATGACGGGCCAGGGATTCGGACAACGATTTTTTTTAAAGGATGCCCTCTTTCCTGCCCTTGGTGCCATAATCCTGAGGGCATTGAGTCGAATCCGGAAATTTTCTTCTATTCAAAAAGGTGTGATAAAGAGTGCAGTGAATGTGTTCCTGCATGTCCCAATAATGCAATTTATAAAAATGAAGCATCGATCAAAATAGATCACGAAAAATGTGACTTATGCGGCATTTGCGAGGATGTTTGTGTCTATGAGGCTCTTAAAATAGTTGGAAGGGAAGTCAGTGTTCAGGATGTTCTGGACGAGATTGAAAAAGACAGGATTTTTTTTGATGAATCGGGTGGGGGGGTTACGTTGTCCGGAGGAGAACCTCTGGCTCAGCCTAATTTTTTAGAGGCTCTCCTTTTGGAGATTAAGAAGAAAAGAATTAATGTAGCTGTGGATACTTCAGGATATGCTTCTTTTGAGGATTTGGACAGCATAACAGATAAGGTGGATTTGTTATTATATGATTTGAAGATCATGGATGATGAAGAGCATAAAAAGTATACAGGTGTGTCAAATAATGTTATCCTGGAAAATCTCCGGAGGCTTACGGAAAAAGGGAAGCCTATTGCCGTGCGGATTCCTCTTATATCAGGAATCAATAGTGATAGCCATAATATTGAGATGATTGCCGAGTATCTTTATTCTTTAAAAAACATAAAACAGATTAACCTTTTGCCTTATCATAAGGGAGGTTATGAAAAATCTAAAAGGTTGATAAAAACAGGGGAATTTATGAGTTTCAAACCTCCTGCTGATGAGAGGATAGAGGAAATAAGAAGATTCCTATCAGATTCGGGATATGTTGTAAATATCGGAGGATAGAAGGTGAATAAAAGAATAAGAAAGCTGAGGGAACAGAGCCTGAATGCAAAGCCTCGTATTTCAACAGAAAGAGCCGAGCTTATAACGGAATTTTATAAAAGTGGTATATGTGATAAAGTCTCTGCCCCTGTAAGAAGAGCCCTGGCGTTTAAGTATCTACTTGAGAAAAAAAAGATTTGTTTCAATGAAGGAGAACTTATCGTGGGCGAGAGAGGCCCAGCTCCAAAAGAAACCCCAACTTATCCTGAAGTTTGTGCCCACAGTATGAAAGATCTGAAAATATTAAATGACAGAAAAAAAGTATCGTTTGCTGTAGATGAGAAGACAAGAAAACTGTATAAAGAGGAAATCATTCCCTTCTGGAGAGGTAGGTCAATCAGAGATAGAATCTTCAGCGAAATGTCACAGGAATGGATAGATTCATATGAAGCAGGAGTCTTTACGGAATTTCAGGAGCAGAGGGCTCCAGGTCATACCGTTCTGGATGACAAAATATATAAGAAGGGATTTCTTGATTTTAAAAAGGATATTGAAAAGAGTTTTGACAATTTAGACTTCTTGAATGACCCGCGGGCTTATAAGAAAGGGGAAGAACTTAAAGCAATGTCAATATGTGTAGATGCCTTGATCTTGTATGCAAGGCGCCATGCCGAAAAAGCAGAAAAACTCTCAAAAAAGGAGAAGGATCCAAAAAGAAAAAAAGAGCTGAAGAAGATTGCTGAGATATGCAGACATGTTCCGGCTCACCGGCCCGTGGATTTCTGGGAGGCTCTGCAGTATTACTGGTTTGTTCATGTCGGAGTGATTACAGAATTCAATACATGGGATTCTTTTAATCCGGGAAGGTTGGACCAGCATCTTTATCCCTTTTATAAAGAGGATATTAAGAAAGGCACTCTATCACATGAGAAGGCTAAAGAGCTTTTAGAGGCGTTTTGGATAAAGTTTAACAACCAGCCGGCCCCTCCAAAAGTCGGAGTCACAGCAGAAGAGAGCAACACATATACGGATTTTGCATTGATTAATACGGGCGGGGTAAAAAAAGATGGGTCTGATGCAGTAAATGAACTTTCTTATCTTATTCTTGATGTGGTAGAAGAGATGCGTATTTTACAGCCGAGTTCTATGGTTCAGATAAGTAAAAAAACTCCTGAAGATTTCCTGCTGAGAGCAATAAAAATAATAAAGACAGGATTCGGCCAGCCTTCTGTTTTTAACACGGATGCTATAGTGGAGGAATTGCTCAGGCAGGGGAAATCGCTCGAAGATGCCAGGAGTGGTGGAGCCAGCGGTTGTGTGGAAACAGGAGCATTTGGTAAAGAAAATTATAATCTTACCGGCTATTTTAATATGACAAAAATCCTTGAGATAACATTGAACAATGGAACAGATCCGGCATCAGGAAAGAAAATCGGGTTAAGCACCGGAGATCCATGTGAATTTAAATCATTTGAAGAGTTATTCGATGCTTTTCAAAAACAGATGGAATATTTTGTGGATACCAAGGTTAAAGGAAGCAATGTTATCGAATGCCTGTATGCTGAATATTTACCCACTCCATATCTTTCCCTGCTCATCAGTGATTGTATAGCTAATGGGAAGGATTACCATGACGGTGGGGCAAGGTATAATACTTCGTATATACAGGGAGTCGGAACAGGCACAATAACCGATGTCCTGACTTCTATTAAATATAATGTTTTTGATAAAAAATACATAAGAATGAAAGAACTTCTTGTGGCACTAGAAAATAATTTCGAGGGGAATGAGATGCTTCGCCAGCGGTTTCTGAACAAAACTCCCAAATATGGGAATGATGATGACTATGCGGACAGTATCATGGAAAGAGTTTTTGAGGCTTATTATGATGCTGTAAACGGAAGGCCAAATACAAAAGGCGGGTGTTACAGGATAAATTTACTGCCGACAACCGTGCATGTGTATTTCGGGAAAGTAGTCGGAGCAACAGCAGATGGGAGAAAAGCCGAGGAGCCTCTTTCTGAAGGTATTTCACCTGTCCAGGGTGCGGACAGGCACGGCCCTACTGCTGTCATTAAATCTGTCGGGAAGATGGATCATATACGCACAGGTGGGACACTTCTCAACCAGAAGTTTACTCCTCAGTTATTGAGAGACGAAGAGGGAATGAAAAAAATGGCTAACCTTATACGGGCATATTTCAGGCTGAACGGTCATCATGTTCAGTTCAATGTTGTTAATGCCAGTACTCTCAGGAGAGCCCAGAAGAATCCGGAAAAATACAGAGACCTTATCGTGCGTGTGGCTGGATACAGTGACTATTTTGTGGATATTGGAGTTAAACTTCAGAATGAAATAATTGCCCGTACAGAACAACAGGTATTCTAGCTTGGATTATTAATAATTAAGGTTACTTAACCTGAATTATTAATAAAAAATGCCGATACTAGATTTTGAATTTATTATAAAGGAGAATAAAAATGTTTGATTCTAAGATTTATCATGATAGGAGAGAGCGCCTCAAGAAACAAATCGGATCAGGACTCATTCTCTTTTTAGGACACGAGGAGAGTCCCATGAATTATCCCGGAAATGATTATCATTTCAGGCAGGACAGCTCGTTTCTTTATTTCTTCGGCCTTGATTCTCCAGGCTTGGCAGGAGTCATAGATGTTGAAGAAAACAGAGACATTATTTTTGGGAATGATGTAGATGTCGAAGATATAATATGGATGGGTTCTCAGCCTTTGATTAAAAATAGAGCTGTGAAGGCAGGAGTCGAAGAGACTTTTCCTGTAAGCGAGCTCGGAGCGATCTTAAATAGTGCCATAAAGAAGGGGAGGAGAGTTCATTACCTCCCGCCGCACAGGCCTGAACTGACTCTTAAGATTGAACAATTACTAGGAATAGGTCACAGCCTTTCAAAAGACTATTCCTCGCTTGAGCTCATAAAGGCTGTCGTTGAGCAGAGGTCAGTTAAGATTCAGGAAGAAATTGAAGAAATGGAAATAGCTCATGCTATTACATTTGAAATATACGATGTTGCAATGAAGATGGCAAAGCCCGGAGCATATGAAAGAGAACTTGTTGGGAAAATGGAAGGGATTGCTCTCTCATACGATGCGCATATGGCTTTTCCTACAATTCTGTCTATGGACGGGCAAATACTCCACAATCACTGTCATAAGAACATGCTTGAAGAAGGCCGTATGGTTGTATGTGATTCGGGAGTGGAGTCTCCCGTGCATTATGCTTCAGATATTACAAGAACTTTCCCTGTTGGAGGCAGGTTTTCACAGAAGCAGAAAGAAATTTACCGAATTGTCTTGAATGCTCAGGAAGCAGCAATTAAGGCGATTAAACCAGGTGTTAAATACAAAGATATCCACTTTATAGCTGCAAGAATTACTGCCTCCGGGTTGAAAGAGTTAGGGTTGATGAAGGGAGATGTTGATGAAGCTGTTAAAGCCGGTGCCCATGCGGTGTTTTTTCCTCATGGATTAGGACATCAGATCGGACTCGATGTCCATGATATGGAGGGATTAGGCGAAAATTTTGTGGGTTATGATAAAAGCATAAAAAGAAGTGATCAATTCGGGCTGGCTTATTTGAGGCTTGCAAAAGAACTTCAAAAAGGTTTTGTTTTAACGGTAGAACCGGGAATTTATTTTATCCCTGCACTGATTGATAAATGGCTGGAAGAGAAGAAGTTTTTTGAGTTTATTAATTATGAAAAAGTCAATGAATACAGAGATTTCGGCGGAATCAGAATCGAGGATGATGTTCTGGTTACAGAGAACGGATACAGGGTTTTTGGAAAATCAATTCCAAAAAGCATAGAAGATGTAGAAGCTGTTACAGCAAAAGCATGAAATCATGCATCTTGACACTGTCTTCAATCTGGTCGACAAAGACAAGGCATTAGCGATTCCCTATCTCTTTGAGAAAAAATATGCTCAGTACAATCTGATCGTTAAGGTATTAATCGCCATAAATTAAGGCTTGAAGGCTGAAATGAAGAAGAAGACCCGCGGACTGGATTTTCCTGTTATTGGATAAAATATTGATTTCATTGTTCCGAGAATTATGATATTTTTTTTAGGAGGTTAACAAAAAAGGAATATAAAATGAACGAAAATCACAGCAGTGTTAATACTTCTGGTCGATTGAGCAGATTATTTTTTTGTTCAATCTTGTTATTAGTAATCTTTTCCAATATTCTTTATTCCCAAGAACGTCAGATTAAATTCGAGAATATTGGAATTGAAGAGGGACTATCCCAGGCTAGCATCCATTGTATCTGGCAGGACAGCAAAGGATTTATATGGATAGGTACCGAGTCGGG
>Ga0315545_1000249_pt1 | contig 60022 bp, 61 predicted proteins | sample SalMarSW160210MG_FD_203096 | JGI IMG/M metagenome (GOLD analysis project Ga0315545, IMG submission 203096) | Salt marsh sediment microbial communities from the Plum Island Ecosystem LTER, Massachusetts, United States - Salt Marsh Sediment SW1602-10 ...
GGCGTGGACCCGCGCCGCTGGCGCGGCTACGCCTTCGGCATGGGCGTCGAGCGCATCGCCATGCTCAAATACGGCATCCACGACATCCGCCTGTTTTTTGAGAACGACCTGCGCCTCCTGGAGCAATTCTGAGGAGTGGGACTAACTAGCCAGACTCTTTAAGTCCCGGAGAGTGGGACTTATTCAGCCAGGCTCATTTAGTCCCGGAGAGTGGGACTTAAAGAGCCTGGCTGGAAAGTTCCAGGCCACAGGGATAGCCATGAAGGTTACCTATAATTGGATAAAGGAGTATCTGGACCTTAAGGTCGGCCCGCAGGCGTTGGCCCAGAAGCTGACGATGGCGGGGTTGAACGTCGAGGCGCTGGACGAGGTCGGCGGGGACTGGGTCTACGACATCGAGGTGACGTCGAATCGGCCGGACTGGTTGAGCGTGGCGGGCATCGTGCACGAGGTCGCGGCCGTGACCGGCGCGCGGTTCAAGAAGGCCGGGGGAAAGGGGTCGCGGCGGCCGGCCAAGAAGGCTACCGCGAGGCCTGTTACGAAGCCTGCCGGCGACCTCCCGCCGCTGTCGCTCTCCATCGAGGACGCCAAGGGGTGCGGGCTTTATTGCGGCAACCTGATCACCGGCGTGCGCGTGGGGCCGTCGCCCGGCTGGCTGCGCGAGCGGCTGACGGCGCTGGGCCTGCGCAGCGTCAACAACGTCGTCGACATCACGAACTTTATCCTCTTCCAATACGGTCAGCCCCTGCACGCGTTTGACTTTGACAAGCTCGGCGGCGGCACGATCATCGTGCGCCGGGCGCGCCCGGGCGAAGAGATCGCCCTCATCGACGGCACGCAGAAAAAGCTGAGCCCGGCGGTCCTCTTGATCTGCGACGCCAGGCGTCCGGTGGCGGCAGCGGGCATCATGGGTGGCGGCGATACCGAGGTGAAGGAGGGCACGCAGAATATCTTGCTTGAGAGCGCGTACTTCGACCCGGTCGTCGTGCGCCGCGGCGCGCGGTCCCTGGGCGCGGTATCCGATTCGTCCTACCGGTTCGAGCGCGGGGTGGACGTCGCGACGGTGATGACCGCGCGCGACGCGGCGACGCGGATGATCATTGACCTGTGCGGCGGCCGGCTCGTCTCGTCGAAGACGGCCGGGCCCAAGAAACCCGCCCAGGCGAAGAAGATTATGCTGGTGCTCGCGGAGGCGTGCGACATCCTGAGCCTTGCCGTCAGCGAGGCAGAGGCGATGGGCATCTTCAGGCGGCTCGGGTTTGGCGTGCGCCGCAAGAAGAAGGGGGTCCTTGAGGTGACGGTGCCCGCCCTCCGGCGCGACCTGACGATAAAAGAGGATCTGATCGAGGAGCTCGCCCGCGTGCGCGGCTATGACGCGATCCCGCTGACGCGTGCCGCCATAAAGCCCTTTGACTTCGAGCCGCCCGCCATCGACGGGCTCGAGGCGGCGGCGCAGGACTACTTCGTCCGCTGCGGCCTGAAGGAGGTCATCACCTACAGCCTGGTCGGCCCCGAGGATTACGCGAAGAGCTCGCTGGACATCCCTGACGACGCCGCCCGGCTGGATAACTTCCTGAGCCAGGATTACCGGATCCTGCGCACGACGCTCATCCCGAGCCTTTTGGGCGTCGCCACCCTTAACGTCAACCGCGGCAACACCGACCTCGAGGTCTTTGAGACCGCGCGCGTTTGCACGCATCAGGGCGAAGCCCGGCGGGCGGCGTTCCTGCTCGTCGGCAACAGGCGCGCGAGCTGGTCGCGCCGGTCGCGGGCCTACACCTTTTTTGACGCGAAGGGGATCGTGGAAGGACTGGCCTCTTCGCTGGGGGTCGAAGAGAAGGCCTGGCAACCTCACTCTTGCGGCGTCTTTGCCGAGGGTGCGGCCTGCGCGCTCGTCTCGGGCGTCCGACGCCTCGCCGCGCTCGGCCGGGTCGAGGATCGTGTCAAGCGCCTGTGGGGCATGAAGACCAAAGAGCCCCTCTTTGCGGCCGAATTATATCTGGATGAGATACTCAAGGCCTGCCGCGGCCGCAAGACCTTGCGTGCCTTTGAGACGATGCCTTCGGTGCGCCGCGACATCAGCTGTGTCGCCGGCCCCCAGGCGCCCTTTGCCCGCATCCGGAAGCTCGTCCTCGAGCAGGCCCAGGGTGCGGCCAAAGACGTTGCGCTGGCCGATATCTATGAAGGCAAGGAGATCCCGCAGGGCCGCCTGGGGTTGACCCTGAGCGTGACCTACGCCGACCCGCGGCGCACGCTCACCGACGAGGAGGTCAACCGCGTCCACCAGGCCGTCCTGGACCGCCTCGTGCGCGACCTCGGCGTGCAGCTGCGCTAGGTCTTTCTCGCCCATTTTGTCGACGAGAAGCACCGCCCGTCCGGTCTCCTTGAATTGCCCCGCCGCCTGTGTTATAATATAATCTGCCCTATTGAAAATCCCTGCGGTGTGCGTCGGCGATTGATGATTGTTGAACCAACACTTATCGAAGGGGAGCCCGTCTTCACGCGTGCCCGAGGGCCGCTGAGAGGGCACCCACCTACACGATGGGTTCAGACCACCTAGCCGACGGCATTGCGGGGATTTTTTTGGGCACGGGAGACAAAAAGCGGGACAAAGAGCCAGGCGGCAGTGTTCCAGGCGGCAGTGTTCCAGTCAAGCGGAACAGGGCAGCCAGGCCGATGTGTTCCAAGGCGATGTGTTCCGCTTTCATATAGATCGCACCTGTTAACCTTCGGGGCGTTATGGCCCGCAAGAAGAATATAGACGAGCGCACGAAAGGGCTCTTTTTTGTCGAGGAGAAGGCACCGCGCAGGCCGCGGGCGGACACGCCCGAGCCGCTGGCCAGCCGCATGCGGCCGCGCACCCTCGAGGAGTTTGTCGGCCAGGAAGAGATCCTGGCGCCGGGCTCTCTCTTGCGCAAGGCCATCGAGACCGACCGTCTCTCCTCCCTCATCCTCTACGGCCCGCCTGGCTCCGGCAAGACGACCCTCGCCCACTGCATCAGCAGCGCCACCCACGCGCACTTTTCGCCCGTCAATGCCGTCACCTCCAACGTCCAGGAGCTGCGCACGATCATCAAGGAGGCCAAGGCGCGGCGCCGCGCCACGGATCAGAAGACCATCCTTTTTATCGACGAGATCCACCGTTTCAATAAGGCCCAGCAGGACGTCTTGATGCCGGATATCGAGGACGGCAGCGTGACCTTGATCGGCGCGACCGTGCTCAATCCCTTTTTTGTCCTGACCGCGCCCATGTTGTCGCGCTCGCTCATCTTTGAGTTCAAGGCGCTGGGGGAAGGGCATATCGTCACGCTGCTCAAGCGCGCGCTCGCCGACAAGGAGCGCGGGCTGGGGTCATGGAAGATCACGTCAGAGCCCGCGGCACTCGCGTTTCTGGCGCGCATCACCGAGGGCGACGCCCGGCGCAGCCTCAACGCCCTCGAGGTGGGCGTCAGGGCGAAGCTGAAAGCCAAGGGCGGCGTCCGCTTCACGCTCAAGGACGCGCAGGAGTCGATCCAGAAGAAGGCCGTGGTCTATGACCGCGACGACGACGCGCACTACGACACCATCTCCGCGTTCATCAAGTCGATGCGCGGCTCTGACCCCGATGCGGCGCTGTACTGGATGGCCAAGATGTTCTACGCCGGCGAGGACCCGCGGTTCATCGCGCGGCGCATCGTCATCTGCGCCGCCGAGGACGTGGGCAACGCCGACCCGCAGGCGCTCGTGCTCGCCCAGGCCGCACTCGCGGTCTCTGAGTTCGTGGGCATGCCCGAGGCGCGCATCCCGCTCGCCCAGGCGGCGGTCTACGTGGCCTGCGCCCCGAAGTCGAACGCGGCCTATTTAGGCATCGAGAGGGCCCTGCGCGACGTCAAGGAGGGCCGCGTCATGGACGTGCCCCAGCACCTGCGCGACGCGAGTTACCACAGCGCCAAGAAGCTCGGCCGCGGGACGGACTACAAGTACCCGCACGACTTCCCCGGCCACCACGTCGAGCAGGAGTACATGCCCGTCAAGAAGACTTATTACGAGCCGCAGGAAATCGGCTACGAGAAGAAGATCAAGGAGCGCCTGAACTCCCTGCGCTCCCGCAGATGAGACTAAAAGGTCTGACCTTAGTCTCACCTTAGTCTCACGAGAGGGTCATATGATCATCACGAAACAGAAGGAGCCCGACAAGATCCTCGAGATGCTCCGGGGGGCACAGAAGGTGTTCCTCATCGGGTGCGGGGATTGTGCGACCACCTGTAAGACGGGCGGCGAGGAGGAGGTGGTTGCCATGGCCGATTTCCTCAGGGCGCACGGCAAGACGGTGACGGGCACGGTGGTACCGGAGGTCACGTGCGTCAGCGCGCAGCTCAAGACGGCGCTGGCCAAACACAGGAAGGCCCTCAAAGAATCCGAGGCGGTGCTCGTCTTGGCCTGCGGGTCCGGCGTCCAGTGCGTCAAAGAGGCGGACCGCGCGGGGCTGGACGTCCTGCCGGGGTGTGACAGCCTGTACGCGGCCCGGGTAGACGACAAGAAGAACTTCGAGTGGGTCTGCCGGATGTGCGGGGAGTGTCTCCTGGACGTGACCGAGGCCATCTGCCCGGTGACCCGCTGCGCCAAGGGGATGCTGAACGGGCCGTGCGGCGGCCAGAACGAGGGCAAGTGCGAGGTAGACCCCGAGCGCGACTGCGTGTGGGTCCTGATCTATAACCGCCTCAAGGAGAAGGGACGGCTTGATCGGTTCAAGCAGCGCCGCGCGCCCAAGAACCACGCAGTCGTCAGGAACCTAGTCCTGTGCGCCCAGGACCTGGGAGCCCTCAACAGAGAGAAAAGTGCTTGGCCGCCTGCGGGTTCCACCCTCCGGCGGCACAAGCTGGATGGCAAAAAGGCTGACTGAAAACAGGGGGCCTTTTTGCCGCGCTAAAGTGGTTGAGGGGCAATCGGTTGACTCTTTTGGACAAGTGTGATATTTTAAATGAGGCCCAAATTTACGCATCCGCCGAAGGCGGGAACGCAAGCTTGTGGCCGAATTTATCCCCCGAAGGGGGATAACCACCAAAATGTCCCAAACCGTGGGGCGCTGAGGCAGCAATGGCAAATCTGCAATATAGCGAAAAGGTGATGCAGCACTTCACGAATCCCCACAACGTGGGGGAGATCCCGGATGCCGACGGCGTGGGCAATGTCGGCAATCCGATCTGTGGTGACATCATGAGGCTGTATATCAAGGTAAAAGACGGCCGCATCGTGGATGCCCGGTTCAAGACGTTCGGGTGCGGGGCGGCTATCGCCACCAGCAGCATGGTGACGGACCTGGTCAAGGGCAAGAGCATCGACGAGGCCCTGCAGGTCTCCAACAAGGCGGTGGCGGAGGCGCTGGGCGGCCTGCCGAAGATCAAGATGCACTGCTCGGTCCTGGCCGAAGAGGCGCTGCGCTCGGCGATCGAAGACTACCGCAAGAGGCACCCCGAGGCGTAGGCATCATGGACGCACAGGCCAAAAAAAGACAGCTACGAAGCGCTCTTTTGGAAAGGCTCAAAAGACATAAGGAGGAGGAAAGAAGAAGGAAGAGTTCACGCATCGCACGCAAGCTTTTTTTGTTGAAGGAATACGCAAAAGCAAAGACGGTGCTGTTTTATCTTTCGTTTGACGGAGAAGTCGATACAGCGGGCATGATCATCGAATCACTCAAGCAAGGCAAGCGGGTGGCCGTGCCGGTGCTCCAGACAGACCGGCGCGCCCTCTTTCCGTCGCTGCTCAAGGACATCGAGACGGAGACGGCGCGCGGGCCGCACGGGACGCGCCATCCCAAGGACGCATATATTCGACCCATCGAGCCGCGGGAACTGGACCTGGTCGTCGTGCCGGGGCTGGCCTTTGATGAGGCGGGCAACCGCCTGGGCCGCGGGATGGGGTATTACGACCGTTTCCTGAGTCGCTTGCCCGAGCACGTGCCGACGATCGGCCTGGCCTTTGCCTTTCAGATCGTCGAGCCCTTCCCGCCCCTGGAGCCCCACGACCTTTCCGTCACGAAGGTCCTCTTTGCCTGACGGCGCCGCCCCTAGCCTTAGCGGCGTCCGCTTGAAGAGAAAGGGGTCACTTCCATGTCAGAATCCAACGTTACACTTTTCAGTATCCTGGCGTTCACGCTGGGGCTGGGTCTGGCGCTTCTCGTCTTGTTCCTGAGAAGATCACTGAGCGCGCAGAAGGTCAGGGCCGCCGCGCAGGAGGCCAAGGTCCTCATCGAGGAGGCCAAGCGAAGCGCCGAGACGACGCGCAAGGAGGCGGAGCTCAACGCCAAAGACCAGCTCTTGAAGATGCGCCATGACTTCGAGAAGCAGACGCAGGACCGGCGCGACGAGATCGCGAACCTCGAGAAGCGCATGGCGGGCCGCGAGGCCAACCTCGACCGGCGCCTGGACCTCCTGGAGAAGAAGGAGCGCGAGCTCGACGATAAGCATAAAAACCTGGGCAGGCTGGAAGAGAGCCTCAAGACCAAGAACGACGAGCTGAGCAGGCTGTTGGCCCAGGAAAAGGAGCAGCTGCACCGCATCTCCAACATGTCGTCGGAGGAGGCGAAGGTCCTGCTCCTGGCGCGTCTTGACGGCGAATTGAACCGCGAGAAGGCGGTCTTGATCAAGCAGGCGGAGGACGAGGCCCGGGAGACAAGCGAGAAGAAGGCCCGGGAGTATATCGCAAACGCGATCCAGCGCTGCGCCGTGGAGCATGCCGTGGAGTCGACGGTGAGCCTCGTGAGCCTGCCCAGCGACGAAATGAAGGGGCGCATCATCGGCCGCGAAGGCCGCAACATCCGCGCCTTCGAGATGGCGACGGGCGTGGACGTCATCATCGACGACACGCCGGAGGCCGTGATGCTGTCCGGCTTTGACCCGGTGCGCCGCGAGATCGCGCGCATCGCGCTCGAGCGCCTCATCGCGGACGGCCGCATCCATCCGGGCCGCATCGAGGAGGTCGCCGAGAAGGTCAAGAAGGAGATGGAGGTCAAGATCAAGGAAGAGGGCGAGCGCGTCCTCTTTGACATCAACGTGCACAACGTCCATCCGGAGCTCGTCAAGATGATCGGCCGGCTGCGCTACCGCACGAGCTTCGGGCAGAACGCCCTGCAACACTCCAAGGAAGTGGCACTGTTGATGGGCGTGATGGCCGACGAGATGAAGCTGGACTCCAAGATCGCGCGCCGCGTCGGCATCCTCCACGACATCGGCAAGGCGCTGGACCAGCAGATGGAGGGCACGCACGCGAAGCTCGGCGCCGAGATCGCCCGCAAGTTCGGGGAGAGCGACACGGTCGTCAAGGCCGTCGAGGCGCACCACGAAGAGGTCGAGAAGACGACCTTCTACGGCGTGTTGGCCGCGGCGGCGGACGCGATCAGCGCGGCGCGGCCCGGCGCCCGGCGCGAGACGCTCGAGACCTACGTCAAACGCCTGGAGAAGCTTGAGTCCATCGCGAACGTCTTCAAGGGCGTGGACCGCGCCTTCGCCATCCAGGCGGGCCGAGAGATCCGCGTGATCGTCCAGTCCGAGCGCATCAGTGACGGCGACACGATCGTGATGGCGCGCGACATCCGCAAGAAGATCGAGGAGGGCATGGAGTACCCCGGTCAGATCAAGGTCACGGTCATCCGGGAGACCCGCGCCATTGAATACGCCAAGTAGGGGGGGCGAACCAGCCAGGTGGGACTAACCAGCCAGAGTCTTTTAGTCCCACCCTCCGGGACTAAATGAGCCTGGCTGAATAAGTCCCACCCTCCGGGACTTAAAGAGTCAGGCTAAGAAGTTCCAGTTGGCCAAGAAGTTCCACTTTTGTCACATCCCTGGAGTTATATGAACATGAATATTCTTTTTATCGGTGATGTGGTGGGGTCGCCCGGAAGGGCGGCGGTGAAGGCGCTGCTGCCGAAGGTGCGCCAGGCCCACGACGTGGATTTCGTCATCGTCAATGCCGAGAACTCCGCCGGCGGGTCCGGCATCACCCCGCGCACGGCGCGTGACCTCTTTCAGTCGGGCTGCGACGTGTTGACGTCGGGCGACCACGTGTGGCGCCGGCCGGAGGTGGTGGACCTGTTGAACAGCAACCCCGCCATCCTGAGGCCCGCTAATTTTCCGGCAGCGACGCCGGGGCGCGGCAGCGGCGTTTACAGGTCTGCGGTGGGGCCGAGCGTGGGCGTGGTGTGCCTGTTGGGCCGCGTCTTTGTGGACGCGATGGTCGCATCGCCGTTTCACAGCGCCCAGGAAGAGATAGGGGCCCTGAAGAAAGAGACGCCCATCGTCATCGTCGACATCCACGCCGAGGCGACGAGCGAGAAGGTGGCGATGGGGTGGTTCCTCGACGGCGAGGTCACGGCGGTCCTGGGGACGCACACGCACATCCCGACGGCCGACGAGCGCATCCTGCCGAAGGGGACGGCCTATATCACCGACGTGGGCATGACCGGGCCATATGACTCCGTGATCGGCCGTAGCAAGGACAAGATCATCGAGCGCTTCCTGACGGGGATGCCGACGCGCTTCGAGTTGGGCAAGAAAGACGTGGCGCTGTGCGGTGTCGTCGTCGAGGTGGACGGGACGTCTGGCCGCGCCCTTTCCATTCACAGGATTCGGGAGCCCTTACCGGAGGCCGTGGAAGATGCCCAAGATCCTGACGGTTAGCCAGCTCACCCGGGACATCAAAGAGGTCCTCGAGAACGTCTTTGAGACGGTCTGGGTCGAGGGGGAGGTGTCCAATTTTTCCCGTCCCGCGTCGGGCCACCTTTATTTTTCCCTAAAAGACGAGGCCGCGACGGTTCGCTGCGTGATGTTCCGCAGCGCCGCCGTGCGTCTGAAGTTTGAGCCCAAGGACGGGATCAAGGTCCTGGTCGCCGGCCGCGTCAGCGTGTACGAGAAGGGCGGCCAGTACCAGGTCTACGTCAACACCATCGAGTGCCGCGGGCAGGGTGCGCTGCAGCTGGCCTTTGAGCAGCTTAAGAAGAAACTCGCCGCGGAAGGTCTCTTCGACGAACGCCGTAAGAAGGCGTTGCCGTTTTTGCCCGAGAGGATCGGCATCGTGACGTCGGCGACAGGGGCGGTGATCCGCGACATCCTGCACGTCCTGGCGCGCCGCTTCCCGGGCTTTCATGCGATCCTCAACCCCGTGCGCGTCCAGGGCGAGGGGGCGGCCGAGGAGATCGCCGCAGCGGTCGTCGACTTCAACCGTCTCCAGAACGTGGACGTCATCATCGTGGCGCGCGGCGGCGGGAGCCTCGAGGACCTGTGGGCCTTTAACGAGGAGGCGGTGGCGCGGGCCATCTCGGCGTCGGCGATCCCCGTCATCTCGGCCGTCGGCCACGAGACCGACTACACGATCGCCGACTTCGTCGCGGACCGCCGGGCGCCGACGCCGTCCGCCGCAGCCGAGATCGTGATGCCCGCACGCATCGAGCTCCTCGCCCGCATCCAGGCCAACCTGCGGTACCTGCGCCAGGCCCTGGCTGACGTCGTGCCCCAGTACGCCCAGCGCGTGGACGACCTGGCCGAGGAGCTGACCCGCGCCCTCGAGCGCCGGCTGAGTCTCGAGGTCCAGCGTGCCGAGGGCCTGGCGCAGGAGCTGGCCCGCGCCATGGATGGCAGGCTCCGCACGGAATCGGTCCTCTTGGACGGCCTGGCCCAAGAGCTTCCCCGCACCATCGCCAACAGGCTGCGCACAGAACAGGTTCGCCTGGACGGCCTGCTCCAACAGCTGGACGCGCTCAGCCCGCTGGCCGTCCTTAGGCGTGGCTACAGCCTGACGACGGACGCCGACGGCAGGGTCGTGATGCGCGCCAAGGACGTCGGGCCGGGCGAGCGCCTGACCACGCGCCTCGCCGAAGGCCATCTGACGAGCGAAGTCCTTGAAGTGCGCGATTAGGTAGAGGTATACTGACACAAGGCGGCACAAACCAGAAGTCAGCCCGATCAGGACGTGCCGGTCGGAAATCAGCCCGATCAGGACGTGCCGGTCGGAAATCAGCCCGATTAGGACGTGCCGGGCCCCTCGAGTTTGTCTTACGGGCGGGGGATCGCGGCGCGTCGTGACCGCCGAGGACAGGCCCCGTCGCCCCGACGGTTTCCCTCAAGCGTCTCACCTGCGGCACACGTGACAAGCGAGGTCACCATGGGTTTCGAAGAGAATCTGAAAAAGCTGGAGAAGGTGGTCGACGAACTGCACGGCGAGAAGATCAGCCTGGACAAGGCGATCGCCAAGTTTGAAGAGGGTGTCAAGCTTGCGGACACGTGCCTCAAGACGCTGGACGGCATGCGCCGGCGCGTGGAGACGATCACCAAGACCAAAGACGGCAGGCTCGCGATCAAGGGCGCCGGTGCCGGGGAAGACCCCGACGAAGATGCGCACGACCGCGCCGATGCGGGCGATGGCGCCGATGCGGACGACGAGGCCGATACCTGATGACGCTTGAGACCATCCACTCTCCCGACGACCTGAAGAAGATCGAGGTCGACAAGTTGCCGGGCCTTGCCCAGGAGATCCGTCAGCGCATCATCGAGGTCGTTGCGCGCACCGGCGGGCACCTGGCGTCGAGCCTCGGCGCCGTCGAGTTGTGCGTCGCGCTCCACTACTGCCTGAAGTCCCCGCAAGACGTCATCGTCTGGGACGTCGGCCACCAGGCCTACGCCCACAAGATCCTTACCGGCCGCAACGAACGCTTCGGGACCCTGCGCCAGAAGGATGGCATCAGCGGTTTTCCCGCCAAGACGGAGTCGCCCCACGACCCCTTCACGACGGGTCACAGCTCGACGGCCGTCTCGCTTGCGCTCGGCAAGGCCCTGGCCCGGCGTCTCAACAACGCGCAGGAGAAGGTCGTCGCCGTCATCGGCGACGGGTCGCTGACCGGCGGCATGTGCTTTGAGGCACTCAACCACGCCGGCCACGTCGGCGCCGACATGCTCGTCGTCTTGAACTCCAACGACATGGCCATCGCGCCCAGCGTGGGCGCCCTGAGCACGTATCTCAACAAGATCATCTCCAGGCCCATCTACAACCGTTTCAAAAAGGCGCGCGACCAGTTTCTCGAACAGCGCATCCCGCGCATCGGGCCGCGGTTGATGCGGCTCGTCGATCGCTTTGAGGAGATGCTTAAAGGGTTGATCGTCCCCGGCATCTTCTTCGAGGAGATGGGTTTTCAGTATTTCGGCCCGCTCGACGGGCACGACATCCCCCTCTTGGTGCGTACGCTCCAGAACATCCTTTCCTTCAAAGGACCCCGGCTCCTGCACGTCGTCACCAAAAAGGGCAAGGGGTTCGTTCCCGCCGAAGACCAGCCGGTCAAGTTCCACGGCACGGCGTGTTTTGACATCGCCAGCGGCGAGGCGCTCGCGGCCGGTCCCAAGGGTGTCACGTTCACGGATGTTTTCGGCTCTACCCTCCTGGACCTCGCAGAAAGCGACAGGCGCATCGTCGCCATCACGGCCGCGATGCCCGAGGGCACGGGCCTGGACCGTTTTCAAAAGGCCTATCCCGAGCGTTTCTTCGATGTCGGGATCGCCGAGGCGCACGCCGTCGGCGTCTCCGCGGGCCTCGCCCATGCGGGCCTCAAGCCCTTTGTGGCGATCTACTCGACGTTCTTGCAGCGCGCCTATGATCAGATCACGGAGGAGCTGTGCCTGCAGAATCTGGGCACGGTCCTGTGTCTGGACCGCGCCGGCGTCGTCGGGGAGGACGGCCCCACGCACCACGGCATCTTCGACCTGGTGTACCTGCGCGCCCTGCCCCATATCGCGCTCATGGCCCCGTCGGACAAAGAGGACCTTGAGGCGATGCTGCGCTTTGCCGCGGCATGGGACGGCCCGACGGCCATCCGCTATCCACGCGACACGGCGCCCTTGCGGCCGCCGTCCATCCCTTTTTCAGGCATCCGTTACGGCAAGGCCGAGGTCTGGCAGAAGGGCGTTGACGTGGCCATCATCGCGCTGGGCAGCATGGTCTATCCGGCCCTTGAGGCCGCGCAGGTCCTCCTGCCCGAAAAGATCTACGCGACGGTCGTCAACGCGCGCTTCGCCAAGCCGATGGACGAGACGCTCATCCAGGAACTGTATCAGCAGTGCGGCGCGTTGGTCATCGTCGAGGAAGGGGCGGTGCGGGGCGGCTTTGGCAGCGCGGTCCTCGAGATGCTGTCGGCCTCCGGCCTCTTGTCAAAGAGCCCCAAGCCCGTGCGGTGCCTGGGGCTGCCCAACGAATTCATCACCTTTGACAAGCGCAAGGCCCTCTTAGACCGCTACGGCCTCAACGCGTTATCGGTGGCCGATACCGCCAAGCATGCCCTCGACAAGACGTAATCATGGCCAAGGTACACATAAATAAAGAACGCTGCAAGGGCTGTGGGTTGTGCCTGGCCGTCTGCCCGAAGAAGAACCTGAGGGTCGGCGAGGAGCTCAACGCCAAGGGGATATGCGCCGTCGTCGCCATCGACGAGAACAATTGCACCGGCTGCGGGATGTGTTATGTCATGTGCCCCGACGCCGCGATCGAGATCGAAAATGAGTGAGCCCGTCACCAACGAGGGGGCTCGGCGTCCATGAGCGCGTCCATCACCGTATTGATGTCCGGCAATGAGGCGATCGCCGAAGGGGCGCTGCGCGCCGGACTCAAATTTTACGCCGGCTACCCCATCACGCCGCAGAACGAGCTGACCGCGTACATGGCCGAGCACGTGCCGCTCGTCGGCGGCGTCTTTCTGCAGTCGGAGTCCGAGGTGGCGGCGATCAGCATGGTCTACGGCGCCTCGGCCGCCGGCGCGCGGGCGATGACGACCTCCTCGTCGCCCGGCATCAGCCTGAAGCAGGAGGGGCTCTCTTACATCGCCGCGGCCCAGACGCCCGTCGTCGTCGCCAATGTCATGCGCGCGGGCCCGGGCCTGGGCAACATCTGGCCCGCGCAGTCGGATTATTTTCAGGCGACCAAGGGCGGCGGCCACGGCGATTACCGCATGATCGTCCTGGCGCCGTCGACGGTGCAGGAGTCTTTGGACCTGACGAAAGAGGCGTTCGATCTGGCGGACCGTTACCGCATCGCCGTGATGATCCTCTCCGACGGGATGCTGGGCCAGATGATGGAGGGCGTCACCCTGCCGGCCGACAGAGAACCGCCGGCCCCCGTCGCAAAGCCCTGGGCCCTGACCGGCGCCGCCGGCCGCGGACAGAACATCGTCCGCTCGCTCTTCATGGAGCGCGACGGGGTGGAGAAGCACAATCTTATGCTGCAGCGCAAGTACCGCCGCATCGCCACAAACGAGACGCGGCTTGAGGCCTACCGCATGGCCGACGCCAGGGCGGCGATCGTCGCCTACGGCACCATGGCGCGCATCGGGCGCAGCGTCGTGGACGCGATGCGGGGGCGCGGGGTCAAGGTCGGCCTGCTGCGGCCCATCACGCTGTGGCCCTTTCCGGCCAAGGAGATCGCGCGCTTTTCGCGCAAGACGAGACGCCTCCTGGTCGTCGAGATGTCTTACGGCCAGATGGTCGAGGACGTGCGTCTGGCCGTCGACAAGAAGGCCGTCGTGCATTTTTACGGCCGCGCCGGCGGCGGCATCCCGACGCACAGGCAGGTCGAACGGGAGCTCACCCGGTTCCTCGTCCGCAAAAAATGAGACAAAGAGGCCGGATTTATGTGTCTCAGTTTTCACTAAGCAGTCTGGCTGCAAAGTCCCAAACCCATGGCTAAATCGTATAAACGTCCCCGGAGCCTTGTCGACCGCGCGACGCACTATTGCCCCGGCTGCGGCCACGGCATCCTGCACCGTCTGGTGGCCGAGGTGGTCGATGAGCTGGGCCTCCGCGAGAAGGTGATCAGCGTGGCGCCGGTCGGCTGCGCGGTGGTGGCGTATAACTACTGGGACTTTGACAGCATCGAGGCGGCGCACGGCCGGGCGCTGGCCGTGGCCACCGGCATCAAGCGCGTGCGGCCCGGCAACGTCGTCTTCACGTATCAGGGCGACGGGGACCTCGCCGCCATCGGCACCGCCGAGACGATCCATGCCGCCAACCGTGGGGAGAACCTGACGGTAATCTTCGTGAACAACGCGGTCTACGGCATGACGGGCGGCCAGATGGCGCCGACGACCATCCTCGACCAGAAGACTGCGACGACACCGCGCGGCCGCTCGGTCAAAGACGAGGGCTACCCTCTCAAGATCCTGGAGATGCTCGCGCTCCTCGACGGCGTGGCCCACGCCGAACGCACGATGCTGATAAGCCCCAAGGAGGTCCTGAACACACGCCGCGCCATCAAAGAGGCCTTTGTCAACCAGGTGGCGGGCAAGGGATTTTCCATCGTCGAGGTCCTCTCGATGTGCCCGACCTATGCGGGCAAGAGTCCGGCGGACGCGATGCGCTGGGTGGGCGAAGATCTGGCTAAGACCTTTCAGCCGGGAAGGCTCAAATGATCGAAAAGATCATCTGCGCGGGTTCCGGCGGGCAGGGCGTGATGGCGATGGGCAAGGTCCTGGCCATGGCCGCGCTGCGCGAAGGCAGGCACGTGACGTGGCTGCCGTCGTACGGCGCCGAGGTGCGCGGCGGCACGGCCCATTGCATGGTGGTGCTCTCCGATGAGCCCATCGCCTCTGCCTGTTTCGAGAAGGCCGACACGCTCATCATCATGAATGCGCCGTCGCTGAAAAAATTCAAAAACGCCCTGCGTAACAAAGGGCTGCTTCTTGTCAACGCGACGCTGGCCGAGTGCAAGGGCACCTCGCGCCGGCTCAAGATCGTCCAGGCGCCGCTGACGGACATGGCCGACAAGCTGGGGTTCGTCCGGGCGGCTAATACCATCGGGGTGGGCGTGTATCTGGGCCTGAAGAAGATCATCTCGCTGTCCAGCATGGAGCGTTCCATCGAGGAGGTCCTCCGGGACAAGCCCAAGCTGATCCCCATCAACAAGCGCGCCCTGGAAGAGGGTTTTTTCTTCGGCCAGAAGCAGAGACCCCCCAAATGAGACAGATGAGCCCGGCCCACGAGATTCACCTGGCCCATGAGATTCACCTGGCCCATGAGTCTCACTTCTTATGAAGGTACGGTTCGCACCGAGCCCAACGGGATTCCTGCACATCGGCGGGGCGCGCACGGGCCTGTTCAATTGGCTGCACGCGCGGCACCACGGCGGTGAGTTCCTCCTGCGCATCGAGGACACGGACCGGGCCCGTTCGAAAAGAGAGTTCCTCGACGAGATCCTCGACAGCCTGAAGTGGCTGGGGATGGACTGGGACGAGCTGTGCTTCCAGAGCCAGCGGTTCCCCGTCTACCGCGAGCGCGCCCAAAAGCTCCTTGATGAAGGCAAGGCGTATCTTGCCGAAGACGGCTCGGGCGCCATCTTCCTCAAGATGCCGCATAAGTCGATCGCCCTCCAGGACATGATCCACGGTGCCGTCACCTTCGACACGGGCCTCATCAAGGACCAGGTCCTCATCAAGTCCGACGGCTCGCCCACCTATAATTTCGCGTGCGTCGTCGACGACGCCGAGATGGGCATCACCCATATCATCCGCGGCGACGACCATATCTCCAACACGCCCAAGCAGATCGTTTTTTACGAGGCCCTGGGCTACGCCCTGCCGTGCTTCGCCCACGTCCCGATGATCCTGGGCGCCGGCGGCGGACGCATGTCCAAGCGCACCGGCGCGACCGCCATCAGTGAGTACCGCGCCATGGGTTTCCTCGCCGAGGGGATGGCGAACTACCTGATGCTGCTGGGTTGGTCGCCCGGCAACAACCAGGAGATCATCTCGCTCGCCGAGGCGGTCAAGAAGTTCGACATCGCAGACGCCGGCAAGACAGCGGCGACCTTCGACATGGACAAGCTCCTGTGGCTCAACGCCCAATACCTCAAGACGCGCGCGCCCGAGACGCTCGCCGGTCTCCTCGCGCCTTTCCTGAAAGAGCGCTACCCAGATACCGCCCATAATTTCGATGGAAAAAACACGGCATCTATATTAGAATTGTACCAAGAGCGGACCCGGACACTGGCCGAGTTCGCCGACAGCCTCAGGCCGTTCTTCGCGGATGAGGTGGTCATCGAAGAGGCGCTTCGGAGCCAGTATTTTTCCAAGGACCTCAGCGGCGCCTTTGTTCTTTTGAAAGAGCGGCTCGGGGCGCTCAAGGACTTCAGGGCAGCGGCGATCGAGGCGGCGTTCCGCGCCGCGGTCGAGGAGTTGGGGCTGACGGTCAAGGCCGTCATCCACCCGATGCGCGTCGCGCTCAGCGGCAAGACCGTCGGGCCGGGGATGTTTGAATTCATGGAGGCCCTTGGCAAGGACGTGACGCTCCGGCGCATGGAGCGGGCGACTCAACTTTTCAAGAAAGAGGCATGAGACAGACCTTTCTCTTCGCAAAGCTCGTCTTTTGTGTGTGCCTGGTCCTGGGGATCGCCGTGGTGGTGTCGGGCTGCGAGACGTGCAAGGGGCTCAAGCGCGACATCGAGAAGACCGACGAGTGGATGCAAGATAACCTCTGGTAGACCTTATGCGGTACTGGCGCAGCGGAGCCAAAAAGACGCATCGCGTGCGTGCCTTTATTCTTAAGGGGGGCCGCCGTGTGTCGAGCATGCGTGTGTCGTCCCCAGGGGGAGTCCGGCAAGAGAAAGGCAGTCCGAAGACCCAGGAAGAGGCAGAGGGGCCGGCCTTGGCGGCCTGATCTGTCGGGCGGGCTCCAAGAGAGGCCGCCCCTAATCCCGAGAATGCCCTTGATAACCCGGCTGATGATACCGGTATTTTTTTGTCTCCTCGCGGCGGGTGGCCTCCGTGCCGAAGAGCCCCGGCAGGGTGCCTCCGCAGGACCCGGGACGCTCGATTTTGCCGACCCCCGGCTCAAGGCCACGGGGCACGAGTGGATGGCCTTTGGGGCGCCGGACAAGTTCGCGTTCGTGCGCACGATGTTCTCTTTTTACGGCATGGACGAAGAGACGCACGACATCAAGCGCGCCGTCGAGCTTCTGGACCTCATGTACCTGTCGCGCCGCCACGAGCTCGCGGACGGCCGCGACAAGAAAGAGGTGCGCGCCGACATGAAGCGCGACGCCCTGCTCAACCTCCCGGTCCACCTCAACTTCATGTACATCCTGAACGACACGGAGTCGCCTTACGGCGTGCGGTATTTCCTGAAGGAAGGCGATGCCCCGGCGGTGGCCCCGGCGGCCGGAGGCAAGACGGAGCCTGGCGCGGCGGCGTCCTGCGCGACCCCTTAGGCCGCCGCGCTTTACGCCGCGCCTGGGTGCCGCGCCCGCGCGCTGCGCCCTTTACGGCGTCCGGGCGCCGCGCCCTTTACGCCGCAGGCCAACTAAGGTATAATGGGCGCCCCTGACGTATCCCGGCGGCCGCCTGACGGGCCGCATCGGAAAAGATATATTGCCCTGTAGTGCAATCGGTAGCACGACTGGCTCTGGACCAGTTAGTCTTGGTTCGAATCCAAGCGGGGCAGTTTTGGGCGCCGGCGAGAAGCCGGCGCCTTTTTTTGGCCCCCCTTTCTTCTTTTCTTTTTAAAGAGAGGCAAAACAGCAATAGTTGACAATTCTCTCGAGGATGGTATACTTCAATGTAAGGCTAACCTTACACATGTTAGGTTCAGGTTATGGTTAAGACATTCCAAATCGAAAAGATCGTTGATTCTCCCTCCAAACTGGCCATCCTGCGAGTTTTTGTTTCCCATAGAGGCCTTAAAGCGTCAGGCCGGCAGATTGCCAAGCTTATCGGTTATTCGGCTCCTTCTACGCACGACTCATTAAAGGACCTGCATGAACGCAATATCTTAAAATTGGACATAATCGGCAAGCAGCATATTTATACCTTGAACGAGGGTGACCGCATTGTTCAAAAGATCATTCGCCCCATGTTCACGGCCGAGGGCAACATTAAAGATGAGATCCGCGATTTTCTTTTAAGAGAACTTAAGAGAACCAGGATCAAGGCAAAAATAGCATCTTTGATCCTTTACGGGAGCCTGCAAACCGAAGCGGCCAAAAAAGGGAGCGACGTTGATATTGCCGTGATCGTTTCACGGTCCGCTGATCTTCGCCACGTCGAAGATCTTTTCTTGTCCGAAATAGCCCCCAGGTTCAAGACATATTTCGGCGTCCAGATCGATCCCTATATCAAGGCGGCGTCCGAATTCAAGGAGCGGCTTAAAAAGAGCAAACCCCCCGTTTCAACGCTGATGAAATCTTATTCTGTTTTATACGGCAAGGAGCCGTTGGAGGTTTAAATATGGCTGCCCGCGAAATGAAGGTCCGGCAGGAGAATAAATCCAAAGCCGCTGATTATTTAAAGAAGGCATCCGATAATTATGAACAGATGCTGGTCGCTTTTCATGCGCAGAACTGGAACGCGGCGGCCACGCTGGCGGTTCAATGCGCGATTTCTTCGGCAGACGCGGCTTGCGTCCATGAAAAAGGTATGCGTTCCATATCGCAGGATCATTTGGATGTCTGTGATTTGGTGGCCGGATTGCCGCTTGAGGGCGCGCAGGAGAGATCGAGGCAGTTGCGTAAAATCATCGCTCGCAAAAATCTGGTCCAATATGAATGCCGCAGCGTCCATAAGGGCGATGCCGATGAAATGGTGAAAGTAACGACAAGGGTTTATCAGTGGGTGCGTGAACAAGTCGGCAAGTAGTTTAATGGGAAGAAGGTGCCTCTACCGCAGATAAATGCATCAGCCAGTTGCGAAGCTCGTCCAATAGGGGCAGCCATTAAAACATAACCCCCTGCAATTGAATAAATTGCAGGGGGTTTGTGTTTGTTGATTTTTCGTGTTGACAGCGGGCCGGAGCGAGGTATAATACTAAAAATACTAAAATAGTATTTATGTTTCCAAAGGAGACCCCATGAAAGGCAGTCCTTCGATCAAAGAGAAAATTCTGGGCGCGGCCGAGAAGAAGATGGTTAAATTCGGTTATCGCAAAGTGACGATGGATGAGATCGCTCAAGACCTTGCGATGAGCAAGAATACGATCTATCTGCATTTTAAAAGCAAGGTGGAGATTGCCGAAAGCCTTTTCGAGCGATTAAAAAAACGTATCAACGAGGGGCAGTTGCGTATCGAGAAGGATAACAAAGGGCCGCTGGATGTCATCTCGAAAAATACCCTGTTTGTTCAGAAAGAATTGACTCCATGGTTTGAGCATTTTTTAGGCGACGTGAAATTGGAGCTGCCCGATCTCTGGAGGGATTTCATAACATACCGGACCGAGAAGATCCTTGAGATCAAGAGTTTGATTGAAAGGGGAATTAAAAAGGGAGTTTTTAGGAAAATTAATGCGGGTTTGGCCGTCAGGGTTTATTTGGGAGCCATCGATAGTATCATTAATCCTGAAATACTTGATCAGGAAAATATCTCTTTCCAGGAGGCCCTAAGGGCGGTCTCGGATATTTGGTCGAAAGGCATTCTTAGACAGGAGGTTTCGTGAAGGTCCTTTTTTTGACACCACAGTTAGGATCATGGGCGACCCACGGCCATCATGTGGCACCCAATCAAATGCATGCTCAGTGGGCAGCTTATGCCCGGCAATTTGGGACGATCGAAGCGGAAGCTTTGGATTGCAAGGCCCTGCAGATTCCCTTTGATGAAATGGTTGAAATCGTTGGCCAAAAGAAACCGGAGGTCGTGGTGTTGGGCGACATCCTTCATTCTTACGGCGGATTTGCCGTGCAGAAATATTTTAATGATTCAGCCAGGGCCGTCAAAAAGATCCTGCCCAAAACGAAAATCGTCGTTGGGGGGTTGTGGTATTCTTATTTAAGCAAAGAGACGCTTGAACAAGAAGTGGCTATTGATTTTGTCGTTATGGGGGAGGGCGAGATTACTTTCAACGATCTCATGAAGGCTCTGGGCGAGGGCCGGCCTAGCTTTAAGGATATTCCGGGGCTGGCGTCCCGTGAGAACGACAGGCCCGTTTTGGGCCCCGTAAGGGGTCTTATCGAGGATCTGGATAGGTTGCCCTTGCCTGCCTACGATCTTTTCCCCATGGACAAATATGTCGGACATACCCATTGGAAACCCTTTGTCGAGATCGTTACCTCGAGAGGATGCACGCATGGGTGCACTTTTTGTTATGAATGGAGCGAACATGATCCCCGGTCGCTCAAGAACGTAACCCGATGGCGCGCTAAATCGGCGAAGCGCGTCATTGAAGAGATAGAGCTTTTAGAAAATACGTTTGGGGTGAAAGTCATCGTGATCCAGGAAGATAATTTCAATTTGAACCCCAAGCGAGTGAGGGAGTTCTGTGAAGAGAAGATCAGGCGCGGCCTGAAGATGAAGTGGGTGAGCCTCGGGTGCGCGAGCGATTGGGTGCGGATGGAGAAGGAGATCCCCCTGATGAAGGAGGCCGGGTTGTTCATGGGGGTTTTTGGGATCGAGGTCGCCAGCGATCAGGAATTGCGTAAGTTGGACAAAGGCATCACCGTTGAACAGATATACGGGACCATAGAACTGCTTCGCCGCCAGGACATCGCGATTGTGGGAGACATCATGATAGGGTTTGATTATGACACGGAAGAAATCATAAAGAGGCGTTTTGAGTTTGCCGATCAGGTTGACCCCGATGTGATGTGGGTCGGGTATTTGACCCCGCCACCCGGTTCTCCTATTTGGCAGGATGGCATTAGGCGAGGATGGATAGATCCCAAGCATATCGATATTCTGAAATGGGATTTTTTGCATCCCGTCGTCCCAACAGAGAGTTTGACGATTGAGGATTTGGGCCGCTTAGGAGCTTGGGGAATGCGGGAGTTTTATTCCAAGCCCGGACGCATTCAGCGCATCATGGGGAGCAACTTTGATGAACTAGCGAAATTGTGTTTCAAGGATGTTATGTCAAACGTAGGAAAGTGGGAAGCGGGGGCCGTGAAGGGAGAGAGTCATATTTAAGCATCAGCCAGTTGCGAAAGTCGTCCAATAGGGGCAGCTTTAGGCGCCGGCGTCAGCCGGCGCCTTTTTTGGGCCCGCGCGCAAGACAAAGAGACCTGCGTGCCTCGGCCGTGAGACCGAAAGGTGAGACCGAAAGGTGAGACCGAAGAGTCCGGCCCGTCTGCCTCACTTTTTTAAGGAGGAGCTTGACAGGGGGTGGGGAACAAGGTATATTAGTAATGGAAACCATTTTCATTAATTGGCCTCAAGGGGACGCGGCGAAGAGGGACAAAAGAGAAAGATAGGGAGCGACGATGCCGGGCAGGGACGGGACAGGGCCGCCGTGGTGGCACGGCCGGTTCAGGGGTTGCGGGTACAGGATCACGCTCGGCCGTGAGGCCATCCTGGCCGTCCTGGCCGATACTGACAAGCATCTGAGCGCCGAAGACATCTACATGCGCGTTCATCCGCGCTATCCGCAGATCGGGCTCACGACCATCTATCGGACGCTCGACATCCTGGCGGAGATGGGACTCGTCCTCAGGTATGACTTCGGGGACGGCCGCGCCCGGTATGAGCTGGCCGAGGGGCCGCGCAGTAACCATCACCATCATCTGGTGTGCACGGACTGCAACCGGGTGATCGACTACACCGATTTCATCAAAGACGAGGTCGAACTCTTGAAGCGCACGGAAAAGGGCCTCTCCAGGAAGTACAACTTCAGGATCAAGAATCACGAGATCCAGTTTTTCGGCCTGTGCGAAAAATGCGCGGGCAAAAAGTAGGCGTGCATATTTTTTTCGCTGTTAATAAAAATGATTTTCAATAATAACCGTAACGGGGAGGTGCAAGATGCCAGGTTTTGACGGGACGGGCCCGATGGGGCAGGGCCCCATGACAGGGGGCGGCAGGGGGTATTGCGCCGTGCCGGTGCCGGGGGACCGGTGGTACGGCGGCGGACGCGGATATGGCAGGGGGGGCCGCGGCCGCGGCGGACGCGGCGGCTACGGCTGGCGTCACTGGTACTATGCCACAGGGGTGCCCGGCTGGGCGAGAGCCCAACAGGGCATGCCGGCCTACGGCGCCGGCGTTCCCGGCTGGGACGGGGCGCCGCAGGACGAGCTGACCGCGCTCAAGGATCAGGCGAACTTCCTCAAGGAGCAGCTCGGGGGTATCGAGGGCCGCATCCAGGCGCTGGAGAGCAGACCTGAGTCCAAAGAGGGGTAGTCGGGCCGGGGCGCGCGATCTGTTAACACAGGGCCAAGCAGGAGGTTCGGTATCATGAAGGCAGGAGTTGTCCTGGAAGATGAGAGGGGTTTGGAGGGGGATGTTTCGGCGCACTTCGGTCAGTGTCCGTATTTTCTGATCGCCGACATCGACCCGGCCGGCAAGGAGGTCGTGGCCGCGCGCGTCGTGCCGAACACGGCGATGCACGGCGGCGGCGGGTGCCTCGCCGTCGACGAGATCCTGCGACACGGGGTGACGCACGTCATCGCCGGCGGCATGGGTATGGGCGCCCAGCAGAAGTTCGTCCAGGCCGGCGTCGCAGTCTATGGTTATCAGGGCCGGGTCAAGGACGCCCTGACCGACCTGTTGAACAACGGTCTCGGGGGGCTGGGGACCTGCCGGGAGCCCGGCGGCTGATGCCGTTAAAGCGGACCGTTTAGCGGGGCCGAGTCCGAGGCGGCGCGGCCCATCCGCGCGCAGCGCAAGGGGTCCCACGGGGGGATGGGTGGAGTGAGCACGGATGGGGCGGCCGCCGAAGGCACGGCTAAATCGGGCAAGGAGCGCCGTTTAGCGCTCACCGCCTGAGAGGGTGAGGCTCACCCGGTGCCGCGGAGGCGGCCACGCCGAACCTTAGGTGTCGAGAAGAGAGGAGGAGTGTCCATGAAGATCTGTATCACCGCCGAGGGCAAGACGCTCGATGCGGCCGTCGATGCCCGCTTCGGGAGGTGTGCGTTTTTTATTTTTTATGACGCCGACACCGGCGATGTGGAGGCGCAGGAGAATCCGAACAGCCGGTTTCAGGGCGGGGCGGGCATTCAGTCCGGCCAGATGATGGCCGCCAAAGGCGTCAAGGCCGTCCTGACCGGGAACGTCGGGCCCAACGCCTTTCAGACGATGTCCGCCGCCGGCATCGAGGTGTACACGGGGTTGTCCGGCCCCGTCCGTCAGGCGGTCGAGGCGTATAAATCGGGAGGGCTCAAGGCCACGCAAGGGCCGAGCGTCCAATCGAAGTTCGGAATACAGGGGTAAGTCGACGACGACCAGGCAAGGGCACCCGATGGAAAAAGGGGTCTTAGAAAACCACGAGCGATACCGCGAGCGCAAGGCGCTTTATGGGGCGCTCGGTTATGACATCGACAAAGAGCGGGCCTTCATCCTCAGGAAGGCCGGGCCGTTGGACGGAGCGATCCTGGAGGCCGGGACGGGAAAGGGGCACTTTGCCCTGGAGCTGGCGAAGGCGGGACACCGTTTTATGACCTTCGACATCAGCGCGAGCGAGCAGGAGTTTGCCAAAAAGAACCTGAAGTACTTCGGCCTGGACACTCAGGTCGATTTCCGCATCGAAGACGGCGAGCGTCTCAGTTTTTCCGACGGCAGCTTCGACGTCGTCGTGTCAGTGAACACCCTGCATCATCTGGACTGGCCGTATCGGGTCGTCGATGAGTTCATCCGTGTCCTCACCGGCACGGGAAAGATCGTGTTGAGCGATTTCACGCCGGAAGGGCTTTGCGTTATGGAGCAGCTCCACGCGCGCGAAGGCAGGGTCCATCATCCCGCCAGCGCAACGCGGCTCGCCGACATCGAGGCGTATCTCAAGAAGAAGGGCTTCCAGACGCACAAGACCAGGAGCACGTTCCAGGAGATCCTGGTGGCCCGGCGGCACGTCCCATGATCATCTCTGTTGCCAGCGGCAAGGGCGGGACCGGCAAGACCACGGTCGCGGTCGCCCTCGCCTTGTCCTTGCGTCATGTCCAGTTCCTCGACTGCGACGTCGAGGAGCCGAATGCCCACCTGTTTCTCAAGCCGCAGATCAAGGAGCAAAAGAGGGCCGGCATCCCCCTGCCGTCTGTCGACGAGGAAAAGTGCACCTATTGCGGCCGGTGCCGGGACGTCTGCGCGTACAACGCGATCGCGGTCGTTGCGCCCAACGAGGACCGCAAGGGCAGCGTCCTCGTCTTCGGTCACCTGTGTCACGGCTGCGGGGCCTGCGGCCTCTTGTGTCCGCAGGGGGCCATCCAAGAGGTGCCGCGGGAGATCGGCGTCATCGAGACAGGCACGGTCCCTGACAGCGACATGGCCTTTGTCCACGGCCGCTTGGACCCGGGCGAGATGATGTCCCCGCCCCTCATCCGGCAGGTCAAGGAATATATCGAACCCGGCAAGACCGTCATCATCGACGCGCCGCCGGGCACGTCGTGTCCCGTCGTGGCCGCGGTGCGGGACAGCGACTTTTGCATCCTTGTCACCGAGCCCACCCCGTTCGGCCTGCACGATTTTTCTCTCGCCGTTACCCTCTTGAAGAAATGCGGCATCCCCTGCGGCGCCGTCATCAACCGGTGTGACATGGGCGATGCCGGCGTCGAAGAGATGTGTCACAGAGAGAATATCCCCGTCTTGTTGCGCCTGCCGTTTGACCGTGCGATCGCCCAGGGGTACGCGCGCGGCGTCCCGTTGATCTTTATCGCCCCTTCTTACCGCCGTGACTTCGAGGGGCTGGCCACGCGCCTCCGGAAGGAGACGGGCACGCGCCTCCGGAAGGAGACGGCCACGCGCCCCAAGAAGGAGAAGGCCGCGCGCCTGCGGCAAAGGAGCACCCCGTCATGATCGATTTTTTATGGGCGCTCGCCGCGGGTCTTGGTGCGGGTCTCCTGGGCGGTCTTCTGGGGATCGGCGGCGGGATCGTGATCATGCCGGTCCTGCGGTTCGGGTTCGGCCTGTCGGCGGCGCTGTCTTCCGGCACGTGCGTTTTGGCGGTCTTTTGCACGAGCCTCGCCGGCGGCCTGCGCCACGTGCGCATGGGCCACGTGCGTTGGCAGACGGTCAGGCCCGTGATGGTCGCCGGCGGCATTGCGAGCGCCGCCTTTTCCGTCTTGTTTTTGTCGCTGGCTGGCCGGGGCCGGTGGCTCGACCTGTGCGTGGGCAGCGTTTTTCTCCTGGTCGCGCTGCGGATGATGGCCGAGGGATTTTTTCTCCGTCGCGTCGGACCGCGGCCGGCGGCGTCTTCATACCGGCACCGGCCGGCGGCGAGCGCCGTCATCGGGATCGTCTCCGGCCTCCTGCCGGGCCTGCTCGGGATCGGCACGGGCGCGGTCCTCGTGCCGGCGTTCGCGTGGTTTCTGAAGATGCCCATCAAGGCGGCGATCGGCAGCTCGTTGGTCTGTTTCAGCGTCAACGCCTTTATCAGCGCCGCCTTCAAGGCCGCCCAGGGGTTTGTCGTCTTCGAGCACGCCCTGCCTTTGTGCGCCGGCGCGGTCTGCGGCGCCCTCCTCGGCGCGCGGCTCAATAAGGGCATGCCGCCGGCGGCCCTCAAGGCGTTGTTCGGCCTGGTGTTTCTCTTCGTCGCCTTGAAATATTTTATTCACCATTAGCGCAAGACCCCGGGGTATGCCCCCGTCTGCCGTAGGCAGGGGGCTTGTCTTGGAGGCAGGGGGTTTGCCCCGGAGGCAGAGGGGGCTTGCCTCGGAGACGGGGGGCTTGCCTCAGGGGGCAGGGGGTTTGCCCTAGGCGTTCTCATGTTTTTCGGGGGGTTCTCTCGATGCGTCCGGCGGGAGCCTTGGAGCGGTCGAAAAAAGAGCTGATGCGTCTTCTGGCGGGCACCGGTCTGCTCGCGAAGGATGTCAGCGTCTCGGTGGGGATCCTGCGGCCGGAGCAGGCTATCGGCCGGCCCGAGCGCAGGGACTTTCCGATTTTGGAAGGCAGAGAACGCATGGTCGAGGCGTCCTTTGTGTCCTCGAAAGGGCACGCCTTCACGGACGCGCCGGCCCCCTTTGCCGGGACGCTCAGAGAGGTCCTGGAGCTGCCCCTGACGGAAAATGCCCAACGGGCCATTTATCTGGCCGTCGTCAACGCGGTCTGCCGGCATCTGGGCGTGGTGCGTGCGACCCTGCACTGCCGGGACGCGGACCCCGAGGCGTGCGGCCGGCATATCGCGGACAGGCTCTTTTATCCCTGGGGGCTGGTGCGCGTGGGGCTCGTCGGATTCAACCCGGCGATCGCCGCGCACCTCGTGCGCGTCTTCGGAAAAAAGTTCATCATCATCACCGACAGGAACCCTCAAAACGTGGGCGTCGAGAAGGCCGGCGTCGTGGTGTGGGACAGCCGCCGCAACGAAGAGATGATCAGCCGTTGCCGCGTCGTCCTCGTGACGGGGACGACCCTCGCCAACGGGACGTTCGATGACCTGATGGGCGCCCTCCGGCAGTATCAGCGGGATTACTGGATCTATGGCGTCACCGCCACCGGTGTCGCCCACATGTTGAGACTCAACTACCTGTGTCCGTTCGCGAGGGAGGCATGAGACAGATCGTCGTCATCAGCGGCAAGGGAGGGACGGGCAAGACGGTCGTCGCGGCGTCGTTCGTCTCGTTTGCCGCAGACGGCGTCGCGGTGGACGGCGACGTGGATGCGTCGAACCTCCATCTGCTCCTGCACCCGCGGGTGCGCCAGACGCATCCTTTTGAGACCGGCCAGGTGGCGGTCCTCGACGAGGCCCTCTGCACCGCATGCGGCCGGTGCGCCGAGGTCTGTCGTTTCGGCGCGATCAGCCGCGAACTGAAGATCGACCCTTTGGCGTGTGAAGGCTGCGGGTTGTGCGGCCGCGTCTGTCCCGCCGCGGCCATCCGCATGCAGAAAGAGACGAACGGCGCCTGGTTTGTCTCAGAGACCGATTACGGCCCGCTCGTCCACGCGCGGCTTGAGGCGGGCGCGGAAAATTCCGGCAAGCTCGTGACGCGCGTGCGCAAGGCGGCGCGGGAGATCGCGGAAAGGGAGGATCGGGGCACCATCATCATCGACGGGCCGCCCGGCATCGGCTGTCCCGTGATGGCGTCCTTGTCCGGCACGGACTTGGCGGTGGTCGTGACGGAGCCGACGCTCTCCGGCTGGCACGATGCCCGGCGGGTGATCCGCGTGGCCGAGCACTTCCGCATCGGGACGTGCGTCGTGATCAATAAATATGATCTGAACGAAGAGGTCTGCCGCGAGATCCAGGAGGCCTGCGCGGCGGGCGGCATCCCCGTTATCGGCAGGATAGCGTTTGACCCTTCCGTGGTGGAGTGCGTGGTGGCCGGCCGGATCCCCGGCCAGGTCGCCTCGGCGCAGGTGCGCCGCGACCTTGCAAAGATCTGGGAAGCGGTCGCTGAGAATAGGACATCAAAGAAGGGATAAGGCCTGTCGGGCAGGCCGGCAAACACACGGCTCTTGAGACGGGAGGAGAAGGCGACGAGATTCTTGTGGGCGATAGGCGCGAGCGTCGTGGTCAGTCTCATCTCCCCGATAGGGATCTTCAGCTTTTTCGTGCGCCAGAAGCTTCTCGATCGCATCCTCCTGGGACTGGTCGGATTCGGCGCCGGCGGCCTGATAGGCGGGGCGTTCCTGCACCTTTTGCCCGAGGCCCTGGAAAAGACACACCACGGCCTGGGGCCCTTCATCGGCGTCATCGCCGGGTTTGTCTTTTTCTTCATCCTGGAGAGGTACCTGTACTGGCGCCACTGCCACGACGGCAAGTGCGAGATCCACGTCTTTACGTATCTCAACCTCATCGGCGACGGCATCCACAATTTTATCGACGGGCTCATCATCGGCGCCGGCTTCTATGCGGACGTGCGCCTGGGCCTGGTGGCGACCACGGCGATCATCATGCACGAGGTGCCGTAGGAGATGGGGGACTTCGGCGTGCTCATCTACGGCCGCTTCAGCAGGGCCCGGGCGCTGGCCTTCAACTTTCTCTCGGCGACCACGGCGATCGTCGGCACGGCGGCCGGATACCTGTTCGCGGCGCGCACGGCCGGCTTCACGAACGCCCTGTTGCCGGTCGCGGCCGGCGGGTTCATCTATATCGCCTCCTGCGACCTGATCCCCGAGCTGCACAAGCAGGCCGACATGAAAAAAGCGACGGTCTCCATGCTTTTTTCCTGCTGGGCATCCTGCTCATGCTGGGCCTGAAATTGATGCTTCATGCGCATTAAGATCATAGCGGTCGGTTCGACGCGGTGGCAGAGGTTCCTCCGGAGGTGGGGGGTTTCTTTTCTCATCGACGCGGATGTCCTCTTTGATGCCTTCGGCCACCCGGCCGTCTTTGCGCGCAACGTCCGAAGATACGGCGTGGACCTGGCCGCCGTCAGGCACGTCGTCATCTCCCACGACGACTGGGACCACATCGCGGGCCTTGAGCTGGTCCTCGAGCACTGCCGGGACGCGGCGGTCTATGTCTGTCCGGCCACAGGGCCCGAATTCAAGGCCAGGATAGCCTCTTGCGGCGCGCGCCTCGTCGAGGTCGCGCCGTTTCTTCAGATCAAAGAGGGCATCTTTACCACCGGCGAGCTGGCGGGCCGATCAAAGGACAAGGATGTCTACGAGCAGTCGCTCGTCGTGAAGGGCCCGCAAGGCCTCGTCGTGGTGGCCGGCTGCGCGCATCCCGGCATCGTGCCCATCGTCGCGCGGGTCAAAGAGAGGTTTCGACAGGACGTCCGGCTCCTCATCGGTGGCCTTCATCTTAAAAGCGCGCCGCCGGACGAGATCGCCCGCACCGTCGCCGCGCTGCGCTCCCTGGGTGTGGAAGAGGTGGCACCGATGCACTGCACCGGCCGGCGCGCCGTCCGCGCGTTCGCGCAGGCCTTCGGCGACCGCTGTCTGCGCCTGCGCCCCGGCGACACCCTCCCCCTCCCAAAGTGACACTCAAAAGACCAGGCCTGTGAGTCTCATTTTTTGACACTGAAAAGACCTGGTCTTTTGAGTGTCATTTTGTGACACCTGGGGGCCAGGTCTGCGCGCCGCACTTTTTGTTACATATTTGCCTAAAAGGCGGTACAATACTGACGATGGAGAAACCGGGGTCGCCGGCAGCGGCGGCCTGAGACATTATCTACAAGGGAGAATCATAATTATGCAGCATCCACAGGAAGAGAAGGCCCAGGCGCCGACGTTTTACGGCCTGGGCATCGCACCGAAGATCCTCGACATCCTCGAGCGTATCAAGTTCAAGGTACCCACGCCCATCCAGCACAGGGCGATACCGCTCCTCCTCGAGGGCAAGGATATCCTTGGGATCGCGCAGACCGGGACGGGCAAGACGCACGCGTTCGCCATCCCCATGGTGCAGCAGCTGGCGCGGGGGGATAAGAGTATGGGGCTCGTCCTGGCGCCCACGCGCGAGCTGGCGCTCCAGATCAGCGAGGCCTACGAGCCCCTGGCGCGGGCCTTCCACATGAACACGGCGTGCATCATCGGCGGCGCGCCCATGGAACCGCAGAACGCGGCGCTCAACAACAATCCCCGCATCGTCATCGCGACGCCCGGCCGGCTCCTCGACCACATGCGGCAGTGGCACATCGTGTTGAACGAGGTGACCATCCTCGTCCTCGACGAGGCGGACCGCATGCTCGATATGGGCTTTGCCCCGCAGATCGAGAAGGTCCTGCGCTACACGCGCCGGGAGCGCCAGACCATGCTCTTTTCGGCGACCATACCCAAGGAGATCGTGGCGATCGCCAGCCGCCACATGAGGATGCCGGTCTCCGTCGAGGTCGCGCCGTCCGGCACCGCGGCCGAGAAGGTCACCCACGAGCTCTTCATCGTCAAGCGGGAGGCAAAGTTTGCCCTCCTCGACAAGCTCCTCAAAAAATACCACGGGCCGGTGCTTTTATTCTCCCGCACCAAGCACAACGCGCGCAAGATCACCCGGATGCTGCGCGACAGGAGGTACCGCGTCGCCGAGATCCACTCCGACCGTTCCCTGCCCCAGCGCCGCGAGGCGCTTGAGGGTTTCAAGTCGGGCCGCTACAAGATACTCGTCGCCACGGACGTGGCGTCGCGCGGGATCGACGTGACGGGTATCGAGCTCGTCATCAATTACGACGTGCCCGAGGATGCGGACAGCTACGTGCACCGCATCGGCCGCACGGGCCGCGCCGGCCAGAAGGGCCACGCCATCTCCTTTGCCACGCCTGACCAGAAGCGCGACGTGCAGGACATCGAAAAGGTGGTCCGTTTCACGTTGCCCGTCTCCAAGCACCCGGAGATGCCGGCCGAGGAGTTCAGTAAGTCTGACCGCGTGGCGCGTCCCCGGTACGGGGGGCGGTCCGGAGGACCCAGGGGGCACGCCGGCCGCCCGGGCCAGGGAGGTCGCGGAGGGGCCAGAGGCCCCCGCCGTCAGCGCCACCGGTAGCGCGGCCGCGGCAGGCGACGATGCGACGCGGCGCGCCATCCAGGTACGCTGCGGCCGCGACACGTCGCGACCCGATATCTCGCGACCCTGATACGTCGTAAGTTGGCATGTCGCGGTCCCGATACGTCGCAGCGTGACATCTGGCGCCCCCGACACGTAGCTGCCCCGCCGCGCCGCAACCCCGACACGTCGCAACCCCGACACGTCGCAACTTGGTTGCGAAGCCTGGATAAATGTCCGTCGTCCGGCACATCCCTAACGCGCTCACGACTTCGCGGTTTTTCATCGCGGCCTTTCTCATCGCCGACGCCGTGGACGGCGCGGCGTCGCGGCTCTTCGTGCCGCTCTTCATCGTGGCCGGGGTGACGGACGTCCTGGATGGCGCCGTTGCTCGTGCCTTCAAGGCCACGTCCCTGCGTGGTACCATCCTCGACAGCTACGCCGACATCGCCCTCTTCGGCGGCGGCTTCATCTGCACGGTCTTTCTCTTCCCCGCGGCCCTGAAGGCGCGCGCCCTCTGGATCATCGCCCTCTTCGCCTTCCAGTTCGCCTCCTGGGGGTTTTCCCTCGTCAAGTTCAAGCGGATGACCAGCTACCACACCTTTTCGTCCAAGGCCTGGGCCCTCGTGATCTTTGCAGCCCTCTTTGTCCTTTTCGCCTTTAACGACCCCGTCCTCCTCATCCCCACGTGCGTCATCGGCATCCTCGCCACCACCGAGGAGATCCTTATCACGCGAACCATGCCCTGCTGGAAAGGGGGCATCACGGGCCTGCGCGAAGCCCGCCGCCTGCGCGACGCCCACGATCCCCCATCCCGCGTGGACGCCCACGATCCCCCATCCCGCGTGGACGCCCACAATCCCCCATCCCGTTTGTAGTCCGGTCCTCGCCCTCAAATTTTACTGACTTTCCTTTTCAGCCGATTTGGTGTATAATAAATATCCTATATTTATAACTATGGCCAAGACGATGACCAAAAACAAGCCGGCACAGACCAAGACCAGCAGGTCCAAGACGACCACGCCTTCGCCCAAACGTGTTGTGGTAGAGGTAGTTAAGCCCCAGATCAATGACGGGGCTGTCCCGATCAAGCGCGTGGTGGGCGAGAAGGTGGTGGTCCAGGCACACATCTACGCGGACGGCCACGAGGCCGTGGCCGCGCGCCTTCTTTACCGCAAGGAAGGCGAGAAGGTCTGGCATCCGGCGCCGATGACGGGCCTGGGCAACGACGTATGGCAGGCCGAGTTCCGCATCGATGAGATGCGGCCGTACTTTTACACCGTCCAGGCCTGGCCGGACTGCGTCCAGACGTGGCAGGACGACCTGAGCAAGAAACACGCTGCCGGCCAGGATGTCGGCGTCGATGTCAGGGTCGGCATCGGGATGTTGACCAGACGGCTTAAAAAGGCTGAGGCGGGCCTTGCGCAAGCACTCAAGGAGTGGATCGCGCGGCTGAGCGAAGGGGAGGGCGCCCAGCGCATCGCCTGGGCCCTGCACTCGGAGCTGCCCGGCCTCCTGCGCCTCTTTCCCGATGAGCGCGAGGTGACGGATTATGACAAGGAGCTGGAGGTGCGCGTGGACCGCGCCAAGGCGCTCTTCAGCACGTGGTATGAATTTTTCCCGCGCTCGACGGGCCCGGGCACGACCCACGGCACCTTCAAGGACTGCGAGGCGCGCCTCCTCGACATCGCGCGCCAGGGGTTTGACGTCGTGTACCTGCCGTCCATCCATCCGATCGGCACCACGAACCGCAAGGGCAGGAATAACGCGTTGGCGTGCACGCCCGACGACCCCGGCAGCCCGTGGGCCATCGGCTCCGAGATAGGCGGCCACAAGGTCCTCCACCCGAAGCTCGGCACCCTCGCCGACTTCAAGCGCTTCTTGAAAAAAGCAAAAGATCTCGGTCTGGAGGTGGCGCTCGACATCGCCTTCCAGTGTTCACCCGACCACCCCTATGTCAAACAGCACCCTGCGTGGTTCCATTGGCGGCCCGACGGGACCATCCAGTTTGCCGAGAACCCGCCGAAGAAGTACGAAGATATCGTCCCCTTTAACTTTGAGACACAGGACTGGGAGGCGCTGTGGCAGGAGCTCAAGAGCATCTTTGAGTATTGGATCGAGCAGGGCGTGCGCCTCTTCCGCGTGGACAATCCCCACACCAAGCCCTTCGCGTTCTGGGCGTGGGTGATCAAGGAGATCAAGGCCGCGTACCCCGACGTCCTCTTCCTCGCCGAGGCCTTCACGCGGCCCAAGGCGATGTACCGTCTGGCCAAGCTCGGCTTCTCGCAGTCGTATACCTATTTCACGTGGCGCCACACCAAAAAAGAGCTGACCGATTACATGACCGAGCTCACCCAGACCGACGTCGCCGAGTTCTTCCGGCCCAACTTCTGGCCCAACACGCCTGATATCCTCCCCGAGCACCTGCAGTACGGCGGCCGGCCGATGTTCCTGGCGCGCGCGGTCCTGGCGGCGACGCTCTCCTCCAACTACGGGATGTACGGCCCGGCCTACGAGCTGTGTGTCACGGCGGCCCTGCCCGGCCGCGAGGAATACGCGGACGCCGAGAAGTACGAGATAAAGGATTGGGATCTCTCCAGGCCCGGCAACATCCGCGACTTCATCGCGCGCGTCAACAAGATCCGCAAGGAGAACGCGGCCCTGCAGGCGACGCGCAACCTCCGGTTCTGCACGGTCGACAACGAGCACCTCATCGCCTACCTGAAGGCGACGGACGACCTCAAGAACATCATCGTCGTCGTCGTGAACCTGGACCCGTTCCACACGCAGTCGGGTTCCCTCGAGGTGCCGCTCGGGTCCCTGGGCATCGATGCGCACGCCCCCTACCTGGCCCACGACCTTTTGAGCAACGACAAGTACATCTGGCAGGGCGAACGCAACTACGTCGAGCTGAACCCGCAGGTCGCCCCCGCCCACGTCCTGCGCCTGCGCCGCCGCCTCCACCGCGAACAGGACTTTGATTATTTCACGTAGCGCCTCTGCCGGAAAGTGGAACATAGGAGCCAGGCTCCTATGTTCCACTTTCAGTCCGCCCCCAGATCGAGAGGGCATCTCGACCGGGAAAGAAAGGATACGATGAGCGCCAGGGATCTCCGCCTTGAAGACGACCCCCTTTGGTACAAGAAGGCCATCATCTACGAGCTGCACGTCAAGTCCTTCTGCGACTCCGACGGCGACGGCATCGGCGACTTCCAGGGGCTGATCGGCAGGCTCGACTACCTCAAGAACCTCGGCGTGACCGCCGTGTGGCTCCTGCCGTTCTACCCTTCGCCCCTGCGCGACGACGGTTACGACATCTCCGACTACACGGACATCAACCCCGATTACGGGACGCTTGCGGACTTCAGGGAATTCCTGCGCGCGGCGCACCGCCGCGGCCTGCGCGTGATCACCGAGCTCGTCATCAACCACACATCGGACCAGCACCCGTGGTTCCAGCGCGCGCGCACGGCCAAGCCCGGCTCCGCCTGGCGCAACTTCTATGTCTGGAGCGATACCGTCAAGAAGTACGCGGACGCCCGCGTCATCTTCAAGGACTTCGAGGTCTCCAACTGGACGTGGGACGCCCAGGCCAAGGCCTACTACTGGCACCGCTTCTATTCCCACCAGCCCGACCTGAACTTCGAGAGCAAGCTCGTCCAGAAGGAGATCTTCCGCGTCATGGACTTCTGGCTGGGCATGGGCGTGGACGGCCTGCGTCTGGACGCGGTGCCTTACCTCTATGAAGAGGAGGGGACGAACTGCGAGAACCTCGGGACGACACACGCCTTCCTGAAGAAGCTGCGCAGTCACGTCGAGGGCCGCTTCAAGAACCGCATGCTCTTGTGCGAGGCCAACCAATGGCCGGAGGACGCGGCCGCGTACTTCGGGGAGGGCGATGAGTGCCACATGGCCTTCCACTTCCCCGTGATGCCGCGCCTGTTCATGTCGCTGTGGATGGAGGACCGCTTCCCCATCATCGATATCCTCCAGGTGACGCCGCCGATCCCGGAAAACTGCCAATGGGCGATGTTCCTGCGCAACCACGACGAGCTGACGCTCGAGATGGTGACGGACGAAGAGCGCGATTACATGTACCGCGTTTTCGCCGAGGACAAGCGCGCCCGCATCAACTTAGGGATCCGCAGGCGCCTGGCGCCGCTGTTGGACAACAACCGCCGCCGCATCGAGCTGATGAAGATCCTCCTCTTGTCCCTGCCGGGCACGCCCGTCATCTATTATGGCGATGAGATCGGCATGGGCGACAATTATTACCTGGGCGACCGCGACGGCGTGCGCACGCCCATGCAGTGGAGTCCGGACCGCAACGCGGGCTTCTCCAAGGCGCCGGTGCAGAAGCTTTTCTTGCCCGTCATCATCGATTCCGAGTATCACTTCGAGGCCGTGAACGTCGAGAACCAGGAGGCCAACCTTTCCTCGATCTTGTGGTGGATGAAGCGCGTCCTCGCCATGCGCAAGAAGTTGAAGGCCCTGGGGCTCGGGTCTATCGAGTTCGTGGCCTCGGACAACCACAAGGTGCTGTCCTTCACGCGCACGTACCAGGATGAGACCGTGCTCGTGGTCGTCAACCTCTCGCGCTTCTCGCAGGTCGTGCGCCTGGACCTGGCGAGGTACGCGGGGTTCGTGCCCGAGGAGGTCTTTTCCGGCAATCGTTTTCCGACGGTGCGCAAGGCGCCCTACGCCCTGACGATGGCCTTTCACGACTACTTCTGGTTCATCCTGCGCAAGCAAAGGGCGCCGGTCCCTTCCAAAAAAGAAGAAGGCCTGCCGGAGTGCGTCTTTAAGAAGTCCTGGGCAGCGCTCAGCGAGGTCGATACACAGACCCTCGAAGAGCTCCTGCCGCATTATTTAAAGGATTGTCGCTGGTTCGGGGGCAAGGCCAGGTGCCTGCGCCGCGTCAAGGTGGTGGAGGACCTGCTGGTCCCGAGCAACGGCCAGACGGTCCACCTGCTGCTCTTCGAGGTCGCGTACGCCGAGGGCGCGCACGACCACTATGTGCTGCCGCTGGCCTTTGCGACGGACGAGAAGGCCCTCAGCGTCGCCAAGGAGAGCCCGCGGGGCGTCTTGGCGCGCGCCCGCATCGATGAGAAGGACGGGATTCTCTACGACGCGGTCTACGACGAGGCCTTCCACAGGACGCTCTTGGAGCACGTGGCCAAGCGCAGGAAGATCAAGGGCCGGCGCGGCACCATCGTCGCGTCGCCGGGCCGCAAGTTCAGGGACCTCTTGGGGGACACCAAGGACGGACTCGTCTCGCACATCGGCAAGGCCGAGCAGAGCAACTCCGTTATCTTCTACGGCGACCGCCTCTTCTTGAAGCTTTATCGCCGCCTGGAGCCGGGCCTGAACCCGGACCTCGAGGTCGAGCGCTTCTTGACCGAGAAGACGGGTTTCGGCCACATCCCGCCCTTTGCGGGCGCCTTGGAGATCAAGGGGCTCACGCGGGAACCCATTTCGCTGGGCCTCCTGGAGGGGTTTGTCGCCAACGAGACCGACGCGTGGTCATACGCCCTGGATAACGCGAAGAAGTTCTTCGAGCAGATCATGGGCCGGCCGGGCGAGGGGTGTCCGGTCGAGGGCGTGTCTCTCTTTGACGCGGGCCAGACTATTCCTTTCGATCCCCTGCGTCAAAGCATGGGCACGGCCTTTCTGGAGATGGTCCAGCTCCTGGGCAAGCGCACGGGCGAGTTTCATCTGGCGATGGCCTCCTCCAGCGCCGCAGACTTCGCGCCCGAGGCCTTCTCCAAGCTCTATCAGCGCGCGGTATACCAGTCGATGGCGGGCCTGACAAGGCGCGTGATGCAGGCGCTGGGCGGCAAGCTGAAGGTCCTGCCCGCCGCGGTGCGCGAAGACGCGCGGGCGGTCCTGGAGGCGGAGGGCCGCATCAACGCGAACTTCCAGAAGATCCTCCAGCGTAAGTTCTCGGCCATGAAGATCCGCATCCACGGCGACTACCACCTGGGCCAGGCGCTCTTCACCGGCAAGGATTTTTGCATCATCGATTTCGAGGGCGAGCCCGCGCGGGCGCTGAGCGAGCGCCGGCTCAAGCGCTCGGCGCTGCGCGACGTCGCGGGCATGTTGCGCTCGTTCCATTACGCCGCCTACGCGACGTTCTTCCTGAAGGCCGCGACGCGGCCCGAGGACGTGGCGGCCCTGATGCCGTGGGCGGACTTCTGGTCGTGCGTGGTCGGCAGCGCCTTCCTGCGGACGTATGTCGAGACCGTGGGCGCGGCGCCCTTCGTGCCCAAGGCCCGCGAGGAGTTCAATGACCTGCTGCGCGCCTTCATCCTCGAGAAGGCCGTCTACGAACTGGGCTACGAGCTGAACAACCGGCCCGACTGGATCGTCATCCCCATCAAGGGGATCCAATACGTCCTGAAGGAGCACTTCAGCACCCCCCAAAAATGACACTCAAAAGACCAGGTCTGAAATGACACTCCGGAGACCAGGTCTTTCGGTGTCACTTTCGAGAAAAGGCATGGGTATGGCACAGGATATGACGCACGCAATATCGTTGTTGACCGAGCAGGATATCTACCTGTTCAAAGAGGGCAATCACTTCCGGATATATGAGAAGCTGGGCGCCCATCCGATGGAGGTCAAGGGCGTCGCCGGGACGTACTTTGCCGTCTGGGCGCCTAACGCCGAGCGCGTGAGCGTGGTCGGCGAATTTAACGGGTGGGACCCACAGGCGCACCCTCTGAGCGGACGCTGGGACGGCTCGGGCATCTGGGAGGGGTTTGTTCCGGCCGCGCGGCACGGGATGTTGTATAAATACCACATCGAGTCCAAGGTCAACGGCTATAAGGTCGATAAGGGCGATCCGTTGGGGCTCAGCTGGGAGGTCTCTCCGCGGACGGCGACGCGTATCTGGAAGTCGCAGTACTCGTGGGAGGACGCCGCGTGGATGAAGGAGCGGGGGGCAAAGAACAGTCTGGATGCCCCCATGTCCATCTACGAGGTGCACTTAGGGTCCTGGCGCCGCGTGCCCGAAGAGGGCGACCGCTTTTTGACGTACCGGGAGATGGCCCCGCTATTGGCGGATTACGTCCAGGAGACCGGATTCACGCACGTCGAGTTCCTTCCCGTGATGGAGCACCCGTTCTACGGGTCATGGGGATACCAGTCGATCGGTTACTTCGCGCCGACGAGCCGATATGGGACGCCCGAAGATTTCATGTACCTTGTCGATTATCTCCACCGGCGCGGCATCGGAGTAATCCTCGACTGGGTGCCGTCGCACTTTCCGTCGGACGAGCACGGCATCATCTACTTTGACGGCACGCACCTTTATGAGCACGCGGACCCGCGCAAGGGCTTCCACCCCGATTGGAAGAGTTCCATCTTCAACTACGGCCGCAGCGAGGTGCGCAACTTTTTGATCTCGAGCGCCCTCTTCTGGCTCGACAAGTACCACGTCGACGGCCTGCGCGTCGACGCGGTGGCGTCGATGCTGTACCTCGACTACTCCCGCAAGGAGGGCGCGTGGATCCCGAACCAGTTCGGCGGCAACGAGAACATCGAGGCCGTCGACTTCATGCGTCGGCTCAACGAGGTCGTGTACAAGGAGTACCCCGGCGTGCAGACCTTTGCCGAGGAGTCCACGGCGTGGCCCGGGGTGTCGCGGCCGCTGTATCTGGGGGGTCTGGGGTTCGGCCTCAAGTGGAACATGGGGTGGATGCACGACACGCTCGCGTACGCGTCCAAGGCCCCCGTGTACCGCAAGTACCACCAGAACGAGCTGACCTTCAGCATCTGGTATGCGTTCTACGAGAACTTCGTCCTGCCCTTTTCCCACGACGAGGTCGTGTACGGCAAAGGCTCGATGCTCAACAAAATGCCCGGTGACGCGTGGCAGAAGTTCGCGAACCTGCGGCTCCTCTTGGGGTACATGTACGGCCACCCGGGCAAGAAGCTTCTTTTCATGGGCGCGGAGTTCGGCCAGGGAAACGAGTGGAACCACGACGCGAGCCTGGACTGGCACCTTCTGCAGTACGCGCCGCACAACGGCCTTAAGCACTGGCTCGGCGACCTGAATCACATGTACCGCGCGCACCCCGCGTTCTGGTCGCGCGACTTCGAGCAGGGCGGCTTTGAGTGGGTGGATTTCCATGACGCGGACAAGAGCGTTATCAGTTTCCTGCGTCACGGCCGCGGTCCCAAAGATGCGGTCCTGACCGTCTGCAACTTCACGCCGGTGCCCCAGCACAACTACCGCGTGGGCGTGCCCTTTGGCGGGACGTGGAAGGAGCTGTTGAACAGCGATGCCCGGACCTACGGCGGGGCGGGCTACGGTAATCTCGGCAGCGTCGAGGCCGCGCCGGTCTCCTTTTACGGCCGCTACGACTACTCGCTTTCGCTCACCCTGCCGCCCCTGTGCATCATCTTCCTCAAGCCGCAAGGTTGACCATGAAAGAATCGGGCAAATTCCTCCTGGTCCTCGTGGCGTTCCTTGCGTGCTTCTTTTTGCCCATCGAGGCCGCACGCTTTCAAGGGCCTGCCTACGAGGCGCTGGTGCTCGTGAAGAGCTACGCCCGCGAGCACGTCCTCTTGTGCCTGGTCCCGGCCTTTTTCATCGCCGGCGCGGTCTGCGTTTTTATCAGCCGGGCGGCGGTCGTCAGGTACTTCGGCGCAAAGGCGCATAAGGCGCTCGCCTACAGCGTGGCGTCGGTCTCCGGGGTCCTCCTTGCGGTGTGCTCCTGCACGGTCCTGCCGCTCTTTTCCGGTATCTACCGTCGGGGGGCGGGCCTGGGGCCGGCCATCGCCTTCCTTTATTCGGGGCCGGCGATAAACGTCCTGGCCATCGTCCTGACGGCGCGCGTGTTGGGTTGGGAGCTGGGTCTGGCGCGCGCGATCGGCGCCGTGGTCTTCAGCGTGGTCATCGGTTTCCTGATGCACCTGATCTTTTTGAAAGAGGAGCGGGCCCGGCACGCCGAAGGGGAGCTTGAGTTCTTTAAGGCCAAAGAGACGCGGCCGCTGTGGCAGAACGCGTCGTACTTTTTCGCGATGGTCGCGCTCCTCGTCTTCATGAACTGGAGCCGGCCGCCGGAGGGAGAGACGGGTCTGTGGCCGGCGCTCTATAATATGAAGGGAGTGTTGACGGGGGTCTTCGCCGTCGCCCTCTTTTTCATGCTGCGGGGCTGGTTCGTGCCCTCCGAGCTCAAGGAGTGGGCGGCGGTCACGTGGCGGTTCGCCAGGCAGATCCTGCCGCTCCTTTTGATCGGCGTTCTCGTGTCGGGATTCCTCCTGGGCCGGCCGAACCACGAAGGCCTGATCCCGTCGCAATGGGTGGCGTCCTGGGTCGGCGGCAACGGGCCCGCGGCGAACTTCCTGGCGTCGCTCGTCGGCGCGCTGATGTACTTCGCGACGCTCACCGAGGTCCCGATCCTCCAGGGCCTGATCGGCGCCGGCATGGGCAAGGGGCCGGCGCTGGCGCTCCTATTGGCCGGCCCGGCCCTGAGCCTGCCGAACATGCTCGTCATCCGCGGCGTCATCGGCACCAGGAAGACGCTCGCCTATGTGACGCTGGTGGTCGTGATGGCCACCTTCTCCGGCTGGCTCTTCGGCCACCTGAAATAAACCGGGGCAGGTGTTTCCTGCGGTGTTATAATGGGGCAAACCGGAGGGAAGATGCGTATATTGGGTATGGGCACTCAAGAGCTTCTCCTCGTTCTCCTTCTTTGCCTGCTGGTCTTCGGCGCCGCCAAGCTGCCGGAGATCGGCCGCGCGCTGGGCAAGACCATCAAGGAGTTCAAGCGCTCCGTCCACGACGACTCCGATGAAGGCGTCTCGAAGACGGATGACGACGCCAAGGCGTAGCTTCCGTGTCCTCCTTCCTTATGGACCTGCGCCGGCCGTTCCTGGAGCACCTTGAGGAGTTGAGGAAGCGGATCCTCATTTCCCTGCTGGCGCTCGTCCTGACGAGCGCGGCGTGCTTCCCCTTCGCGACAACCGTCCTCAGGTTCCTCAAGCGTCCGGCCGCTTACGTCGAGCAGCTCGCGTTCTTCGGCCCCGAAGAGGCCCTGGTCGTCCTGGTCCGGATCGGCCTCTTCTGCGGCATCTTCCTCGCCGCCCCCCTCATCCTGTGGCAGGTCTGGCTCTTCGTGGCGCCGGCGGTGAGCGGCCGCGTCAAGCGCTCCGCGGCCCTCTTCGTCATCGCGTCCACCACGGTCTTTGTCCTGGGCAGCGGTTTTGCCTATTTCCTCCTCCTGCCGGCGGCGCTGCGTTTCCTGCTGGGCCTGGCCACCGATGAGCTCGTCCCCTTGTTGTCCGCCTCGCGCTACATCTCGTTCGTGACGGGATTTATCCTCGCCTGCGGTTTTGTCTTCCAGATGCCGGTGGTGATGTTCTTTTTGGGGCGCCTGGGCGCGGTGCGGCCCGCCTGGCTGCGCCGCCACTACGGCAGCGCGCTCGTCGTCATCTTCATCGCCGCCGCCCTCATCACGCCCACGACCGACGTCGTCAACATGCTCCTCCTGGCCTTGCCCATGGTCGCCCTCTACGAACTCAGCATCTGGTCCTGTTGGCTCGCCCGCAAAAAATAGGGACGAGACTGCCTCGATCGGGCCGGGAACGATCAGGTAGGAAAGGGTTTCGACTTCCCCGCCACGTGCTATAATAAAAAAGTGGGACTAATTCAGCCAGGCTCATTTAGTCCCGGAGAGTGGGACTAATTCAGCCAGGCTCATTTAGTCCCGGAGAGTGGGACTAATTCAGCCAGGCTCATTTAGTCCCAGGAGACATGGAGCACATACCATCGTTTTTCCATCGCAGGGTGACGCGGCGCGACTTCCTGAGACTGCTGGGTGCGCTGGCGGTGACGTTGCCGGCCTGGTCGCTGGCTGGGCGGCACGCACACGCCGGCCAGACGAATGCCCGGCGCAAGAAGGGCATCAAGGGCGACCACGACCTTGTCGTGGCCGAGGGCGCGGACCCCTACGCGACGACGGTCAGGGCCGTCGAGGCCCTGGGCGGGATGGGCCGGTTTGTCAGGAAGGGCGCGACGGTCGTCGTCAAGCCGAACATCGGATGGGACCGCGCGCCGGAACAGGCCGGCAACACGCACCCGGAGGTGGTCGCGGCGCTCGTCGACCTGTGTCGGACCGCCGGTGCCGGCCGCGTGAACGTCTTTGACGTGACATGCAACGACGCCCGGCGCTGCTATGACACGAGCGGCATCAGGGAGGCGGCCGAGGCGCACGGCGCCTCGGTGTACCTTGCCAGCGACTGGGACGTGGTCAAGGCGCGCTTCGCGTACGAGAGCCCCATGGAGGGCTGGCCGATCGTGCGCGACGCGGTCGCGTGTGATACCTTTATTAACGTGCCCGTCCTGAAACATCACGGTCTGACGCGCCTGACCATCGCGATGAAGAACCTGATGGGCGTGTGCACGGGCTCGCGCGGCACCATCCATCAGGGCATCGGTCGCAAGCTCGTGGACCTGACCGACTTCATCAGCCCGGAGCTCATCGTCGTCGACGCCACGCGCGTCCTTTTGCGAAACGGTCCCCAAGGGGGAAACCTCGCGGACGTGGAGCACAGGGATACGGTTCTGGCCTCGACCGACCCGGTGCTGGCGGAGACCTTTGCCTGCTCGCTGGTAGACGTGGACCCCGACGAGCTGCCGAACCTCGTCGAGGCCAAGGCCAGGGGGTTGGGCCGGCCTGATCTGGCCGGGGCCGATATCCTGCGCCTCAAGGCATGAATATGAACAGGCTCGTCCGGCTGCGCCGCTTTTCGCAGATCCTCTGTCTTGTCCTCTTCGTTTATATCCTCTGGTCCACGACGTATCCGCTCAGCGGTCTCCTGCCCCCTGAGACGTTCTTCAAGATAAACCCCCTCGTCATGGTGATGACGGCCTTGAGCGGCCGGGTAGGACTGGTCGGCCTCTCGGCGGCGCTGGTTCTGGTCTTTCTCACGCTGGTCTTCGGCCGGTTCTTCTGCGGGTGGGTCTGTCCGCTGGGCACGATGCTCGACGTCACGGCGAGGCTCGTGCGGCGCGACCGCTGGCGCCGCAGCCTGCGGACCGGCAGGATGCGGTTCATCAAATTCGGCGTCCTGTTTTTCGTCTTTGTCGCGGCTCTCGCCGGCATCCAGGCCGCCTGGGTCCTCGACCCGATGGTGATCATGGCGCGGTTCGTCTCGCTCAACCTGATCCCGGCGGCGACACGGACGCTCGACGGCGCCTTTGTCTTTGCCATGACGACGCTGGGCCTGCGCGAGGTCCTGATCGACGCGTACCGCTGGCTCAGGGAGTCGTTCTTGGGCATCCAGGTCCCCTTCTTTGCGCACGCGGTCGTCATCCTTTTGTTCTTTGCGCTGATCTTGAGTTCCGTGGCGCTGGCCCCGCGCTTCTGGTGCCGGTGCGTCTGCCCCCTGGGCGCGCTCTACGCGCTCGCCGCCAAGGCGGCGTGGATGCGCCGGCTCGTCGACATCTGCAAGCACTGCACCCTGTGCATCCCCCGTTGCCGCATGGGCGCGATCCGCGAGGACATGACTTATGACAAAGGCGAGTGCATCCTGTGTATGGACTGCGTCTATGACTGCCCGCAGCACGGGACGCGCTTTGGTATCATCGCAAGGCTTCCTGAGCGGCGCACGGAGAGCGGACCGGGGATCTCCCGCCGGAACTTTTTGTTCCTGTTGGCGCTCCCCCTGGCGACGCTCGGCCGCAGGGTCTTTGCCGGGACGCCGGCCCGCGCCGGCGTGATCCGGCCGCCGGGCGCTTTGGACGAAGAAGTATTTCTGGACCGGTGCGTGCGCTGCGGCAACTGCATGAAAGTCTGCATCACAAACGGCCTGCAGCCGTTGATGTTCGAGGAAGGCCTCGAGGGGCTGTGGACGCCCCGGCTGGTGCCTGAAATCGGCTACTGCGAGTACCAGTGCACGCTGTGTGGTCAGGTGTGTCCCACCGGCGCGATCCCGCGCCTGGGCGTGGAAGAAAAGAAGCGCACGCGCCTGGGCCTCGCGGTCGTCGACCGCTCCCTCTGTATCTCCTGGGCGCACGGCCAGGAGTGCCTTGTCTGCGAGGAGCACTGCCCGGTCGCCGAAAAGGCGATCAAGGTCACAGAGCGCCGCACGCCGTCCGGCGCTGTCGTGGGCGCGCCAGTCGTAGACCCAGAGTTGTGCGTCGGCTGCGGCATCTGCCAGAATAAGTGCCCGGCCCGCCCTGACCGCGCCATCCGCGTCCAGCCCCTTTCTGCTTAGCCGCAAAATTTTCCCCGCGCACAGAAAATGAGACACATAGGTCAGACCTTTCTGTCTCAAAAAATGAGACAAAAGGTCAGACCTTTCTGTCTCACCTTTCTGTCTCAAAAAGTGAGACGGTCCGCTTGCCTCGTCGGTCCGCTTGTCTCGCTGGCCCGTTTGTCTCACAAAAAATGTATTGCAAAGGGGCGCGGGCGAAGGTACAATTTCCGGTATGCCGGGATGGTGGAATTGGCAGACACATACGTTTGAGGGGCGTATGCCGAAAGGCGTAAGGGTTCGAGCCCCTTTCCCGGCATGAGATTTGATGGGCCTGCCCGAAGGCTCGAACAAGGGGGTGTGGGGGAAGTACTTCCCCCACGCTCTCGGGGTGACAGCGACCCCCAAAGATCTTTGGGGGGAGCGCCAGAGGGGCGGAGCCCCTATGGAGAGCGAACGAAGTGAGCGATGTTCGAGCCCCTTTCCCGGCATTAGATTTTGCGGGCCTGCCGGCAGGCTCGAGGCCCGGCAGGCTCGAGGCAGTGATTTGAACCCCGCGGCTCGCAAGGCCCGCGGGGTTCCTCTTTGGAGGTAACGATGGCGCATCCGGCATTAGACAGGACGGCCGTGTACAGGGTGACCAACGAGGCGACCGGGGCGGTCATCGCCTCCAGGGTCAGGGTGGCTGATACACTGAAGAGCCGGTCTGTGGGCTTGCTCAACCGGGCGAGCCTGGACCCTGATGAGGGGCTCCTGATCACCCCCTGCGACTCGATCCATACCTTTTTTATGAGGTTTCCCATAGATCTCCTGTACCTGGATGAGGAGTTCAAGGTGGTCAAGGTTGTACCTAATATGGGGCCCTCAAGGATGTCGTTTTGCCTTGGGAAAGCCAGGCATGTCTTAGAGCTGAAGGGAGGGATAGCCACCAACATTCAAGATCTGGTAGAGTCTGTCTTGAAATTAGAAAAACAAGCTTGAAATCAATGTCCAAATATGCTATTATTTAGTTGGAAATTACAATAAATATAGCATGTTAGGACACTTAAATGTCCAAAATATCAAAAGACATATCTATCGCAGTAAAACAGATAAAAAGGAAAAATAACAGGGCATCTGTCAGATATATTTCTGAACAGATTTCAAAGAAATTAGGCATCAAAGTATCAAAATCAAGCGTTTCGGCAATACTGAAAAAAAGCGGTCTTAGCTCGCCAAGAGGCAGGAGGGTTTCCGGACAGAGCTTGATCCGGGTCACCAGTCCCTGGGCGGGCTATTTTCTTTTTTGGGGAGCTGACGCGCTCCTCGGTCTCTCCGGGGCGGTCGCCGCCTGTTTCCGCCGTTCCTGCCCGTCGATTCGCCTCAGCGACCGGAACCTCCAGGACCTCGTCGGCGCCTGGCTCCTTGCCAAGGTCATCTACAGCGTGAACCTGACAAAGATCGAAGATTACGAGAAGGATGAGATCTGGCAGATCCTGGGCCGGCGCATCTCCAAGGGGTCACTTACCCGGTTCCTCTATATCTTTAATTCATTGGAACTCGTTAAAAATGAGATAGTTACGGAAATTAACCACCTCGTCCAGGATGTCCATTATCTGAAGTTCGACCTCGAGGACAAGACGAGTTTTTTTATCGACGGCACCTTCAAGACGATCTGGGACGGCCCGAAGATCCCAATTAATTTTTGCTCAACTTATTGTAATGTAAACAGTTACGTAGAAACGACACTATTAAAAGGAGAGCCGGTCGCCATCTTCAATGCCCGGCCGGAGAGCGCGCTCAGTGAGCTCTTGGCGGAGTTCATCTTCGCGCTCGACGGCAGCAGCCCACGAAAGCGCATCCGGAATATCCGGTGCATGTCTTCAAAAGGTCTTGAAATTAAAGAGGTTACGCATAGTGTCCCGCCGAAGATAAACTTCATCATCGGGGTATGGCCCTGGCAGTACAAGGCGATCGCGCAGCTCGAAAAGAAGAAGGCTACCGGCTACTACTTCAACGAGGCCTTTGAACAGAAATACCCCTGCGTCGAAGAGACGATAAGATTTGCACAACATCTTGAAAATAAAGAGGTTATATTAAGACTCGTCGTGATCAAGGAGAGCGATATCGGCCACGCGCGCATCGCGCTCTTCACGAACATGGACGAGCATGAGTTTCCGGCGAGCGAGGTCGTAAAGAAGTTCGTCAGGCGCTTCCCATTTTTCGAAGACAGCCACAAGGACTTCCTGGAGGTCCTCAAGACCCCCGCCTACGTCGAGGAATATCCCGACGAGAAGAAGATCCTCGCGCAGGCCCAGGCGGTCCAAAGCAGCCACGACGTCGACGAGGTCTTCACGGCGCTCGTCGATATCCTGAACTCTTTTATGCAACGCTCGTTCTTTCCGTCCGCCTGCTGGGGGTGGAGCATGATGAAGATGCGCGAACTCTTCCTGAAGCAGGCCGGCCGCATCCGCCGCGATTATGTCGATGATTCACTCTGTAACCTGTTGGTATCAAATAGATTACGAAATTTATCCGAATTGTCCGCCGCCGCCCTTCGGTTCAACGAGATGCCGATCTTTGATGCGGACGGGAAAAAAATGTGGGTCCGCATTGATTCGAACGGGGGACCTGTTGCTGCAAGCGGGAAACCTGTTGCTACAAAAGAAGGCCCAGTTTCTACAAGGGGCCCTGCCTGAGATTTTTCACGCCGGCACAAACCTTCCGCGCCTGTTTTTACCCCATTTTTAACCAGCCAAGATTTTTCGTAACCCAAGAAAACGCTTCCCCTTGCCCCCATTTTTATATTGACTTATTATTGTCAAATATGATATATTTTACATGTAAAAGGTATCGGATCGGCAGGTCCGAAAATCATCCGCCACGGACATGAGAAAGACGCCACGGTCTTTCGTCAGAAAACATTTTAGGCCGGTTTTACGCTCCACTACCGGATTGCCGAAATCCGAGCTGAAAAGCTGATTACGGTAATCCGGTAATTTTTTTGAGGGGGTTTGCAATGCCTTTAAAAAAGTTTTTAATAAGCTGCGAAACACTCAAAGAGGGGAGCTTGAGTCAGCGCGCCGCGCTCGTTTTGATAACCGGCACCTGTAAGGTGGCCGGCTTGCTATTGAAGGCCTCAGATAAGGTGGGCCGCGGCACCCGGGCGCAGGTCTTCATCGAGTATCTCATGATGCTTGTGGCGATCGCCCTCTTTACGATCGTCTTTACGACGGGCAGCTTCTTTACCAAATTCCGCAACAACATGGATAAGACGACGGAGTTTGCGATGGACACGATGGAGCAGCCCGGGGTGGATGAGCCGGCATCCAATGCGACCGGGGCGACGATCCCGTGGTGGAATGAGACGATCGAGGAGGGCGGGTTGGGCTGGTGGTCGATGCCCTGGTGACCGGGCTCAGGAGTCAGCGATGTTTATCCCTTTTCATGATAGAAGGCACAATAGAGGACAGTCGGTCCTGGAGTATGCCCTTTTGGTCTCGGTCCTGTGCGCGGTCTTCCTGACCATGTTCTTCTACATGAAGAACGCGGTGCGGGCGCGCTTGTTGATCACCCAGGACCGCCTGAACGAGGTGCGATAATGGCGAAAGGTACCTGCCGTGTCTCGGCCTGCCGTAACGAAAAGAGGGACAGCGCCCGAAAGGCCGCCAGGAGGATCCGCGGCCAGAGCGTGCTGGAGTACTCGATCTTGGTCGCGATCGTGGCCGCGGCCTTTATCGCGATGAGCATGTATGTCCGGCGCGCGGTCCAGGGACGCATCTACGCGTTCGACGACCAGATCGTCGCCAAGCCCAACCAGACCAGCTCGTGGTGGGGTTATGGCGGCTCCGGAGGCGGGTGGGTGCCCTGGTAGGGCGACCGGTACAAGCGGGAGGGATCATGATGAATATGTCTTGTGGCGCAACGGGGAATAGGGGACGACGCGGCCAGATGATCATCGAGTACGCCCTGATGTTCGCGGTGATCGTGGCGGTGATCATCTACGCGTCCATCTATGTCGTCCGGCCCTCTATGAACCGTTTCTTTGGCGCCACGGGCCGCGTCCTGGACAACGCGACCAACGAGATCACGAGCCGGTTCTAGGGATCGGCTACTATTTCCGGAGGGAGAGAGGGGGTGGGAGAGAATGAAGAAGCTGCTTTGTAAGGCCGGTCAAAGCACGATGGAGTACGTCATTGTACTGACGGCGATCATCGCCGCCATCTTGTTCGCCGCGGTGACGTTCATCAAGCCGAGCGTGAATAAGATCTATAACGAGACCAGCGCAAGGATGGAGGGGGCTGCGGTCACCTTCATGAACAAGCTGGGTGGTCCGATGAACATCACCGGAACGGGCACCGGCACGGGCACAGGCACCGGCACCGGAACGGGAAGCGGATTCTAACGGCCCGCCAAGAAGGGCCGAAAAGACAGGGGAGGTGAAAGCGAATGTTTTTAAGAAGCAGATCCAAAAAAGGTCAGAACACGGCGGAATATGCGATCTTGATCGGCGTCATCGTGGCGGCGGCCATTGCCATGCAGGTCTATATCCGCCGCGGCGTGCAGGCGCGCATGAAGGATGCCGTTGATTTCACGGCCACGGCTGATGATGATGCCGGCGGCAACATCTTCAGCGGCAACCTCCAGTACGAGCCGTACTATGACCAGGGTTCGGTCTACACGACGTCGAGCCAGGCCCAGGTCACCGAAGAGCACCAGATCGGAGGCGGCGTGGTGCGGGATTCCATCTCGCAGTACACCGACAGGACCGGGAACCAGGTCATCGCCAATTACGAAGGCGGCGTCTAAGCGCGCCTTCTTGAAAAGATCGAAGGAGGTGAACACAGAATGTTGAGGATGTTTCGCAAAAGAGGTCAGAGCACTCTCGAGTACGCGGTTTTAATAGTCGTCATCATCGCGGCCCTCATCGCCATGCAGGTCTATTTGAAGCGTGGCCTTCAGGGACGGTTACGGGAGTCCTCGGACCAGATAGGCGATCAGTTCTCACCCGGCTACACGGTCTCCAACAGGGTCACGAGCTCTGGCAGCTCCGTGACGGAGACCCGCGAGGCCGGCGGCGCCGTCACGACGCAGATCACGAACCAGTGGCAGAACATCACTGGCACGGAGAACGTCCTGGAGGCCGCCAACGAGTACTGGGGCGTGTAGCGCGGTTCAAAGGTTGGTCAGGCGGCGGTGAGCCTGACATGTCAACAAGGAGCTTGATATGCGTCGGCACCATTTCAGAAAAGCGGACAAGACGAACCCCGCCAGGACGCGGGCGCGCTCCCTCCGCCTGCCCGTCTCCGACGGGGCCGTTGCGACGCAACCGACGCACAAGGCTCACCGCCGCCGCTGCTTATCCTCGGCGGGACAGCAGATCATCGAATACGCCGTTTTGATCGCCGCGGTCGGCGCGGCCCTGACGGCGATGTTCGTCTACGGCAAGCGCGGCCTGCAGTCCATGATCCACGACCAGACACACCGGATGATCGGCAAGCAGGCGGCCAGCGCCCCCTATGCCGACGTAAACGCGCCGTCACGCAGCACCTCGCTCTCGGAGACCTTCTCCGGCGGGACGAGCGTCGCGAACACGGTCGGCGTCGAGAAGACATATGTGTACGACAGCGTGTCGGATAGCAACGGGACCTCCCAGGCGGTGAGCGATACGAAGCTGGGCTATCGCCAGCGGTGGATAGCGGCAGGCGGAGGTTCCGGCTCCGGCGGCTCCGGCGGCCCGACGCCGTGGTAAAAAGAGGAAGGGATTTGAGCGCCATGACGCCTCACGACAGGAACCGACAATCAGGATGCGCGCGGCTTGGCACCAGGGGTCGTGTCGGGTTTTTCACGAGGCGCGGGCAGAGCATCATGGAGACGGCGATACTTTTTATGGTGGTCTTTTTCGCGTTCCTGGCGATGATGGTCTACATCAAGCGTTCGGTCCAGGGCCGCCTGCGCGGGGACGCGGACAGCATCGGCCAGCAGTATGATTTCCAGCGCACCACGTCAGACATGAAGAGCGTCTTTTCGTCTCACGTGACGACGAACACCAAGACGCAGGAACAGTCGGTGGTGGACCCGGCAACGGGCTGGGCCCAGGACCGCCAGGTGACGACGATCATCAGCGACACGGACTACGAGAGGTCGAACACGACGGGCCGCGAAGTGGTGGCCGCGCCGTAAAGGTGGTGGCCGCGCCGTGAAGGTGGTCGGCGCGCCGTAAAAAAGGGACACAACAAGGGACAAGAGATGGGCTTAAGAACGCAAGGCCTTCAACGGGACACGGCGAAAGAGCGCCGGGGACAGGCCCTTCGACTTCGCTCAGGACAGGTCCTTCGGCGGAGTTTATCCCGAGCGGCGTCGAGGGACTCAGGACAGGTCCTTCGACTTTGCTCAGGACAAGCGCTGGTGGAGGTGGCCGTCTTCGGGACGATCTTCCTGATGATCATCGGCGCCATGATCACGTATGGCCTTCGCTTCGATTACAACCAGCGCGCCCAGCAGCAGGCCTTCCGCCGGGCGCTCAAGATCGCCTCGGACCGGGAGACGGGGGGCGGGTCGTACATGCTCATGGAAGACAGGTACATCCCGGACCCGACAGACCCCTTCGGTATCGGCACGAGCATGCCGGTGATGGCTTCGGAGAGCGTCATCCGCAGCCACACGCTGGACGCGCGCGCCGGCGACGAGGGCGCGGACCCCCACGACCTGCCGACGCTCGTCATGGACGTCCAGCTCGGATGGACGAACGATCCGGCACAGGAATCCGTGATGCAGCGCCATATCTTTCGCAACGCCGGTTTCCGCTATGAGACGAGAAGCAGCGGTTACACCGATGCCCAGGTGGACAAGTACATGTACATTTACGGGGACGCGCTGAAGGAGGAACTGTTTGAAGCCGTCATCGGATACAGGAATAATCCCTTTGGCGGCCCACCCATACCCATCACGGAGACGCGCTGGCGCCGCGTGCGCGTCATCGATGCCTGCAGCGGTCACCTTGTCGACTACAACACGTGTTATGAGCAGGCGACGATGCTGGTGGACGAGGACTACTGCCGCTCGACGTGCGAGCGCAACTCCAAGGACAGCAACGTGAATTGCACGGACCTTTGCGGACAGGTCCTCAATGTGCCCAACCAGGAGGACCAGGGCACCTTCAACGCCGCCGACGGCGGGCCGTGGTATGCGGCAGGCGCCCACACGGTGAACGGCTATTGGCAGTTCCCGGTGCTCGACGAGCTCTTCGGCCGCGATACGGACGGCACGGGCACGGTCGGCCCTGCGCCGACGGGATTGTCCCCGGACAGTTCCAGCGACGTGCAGCGGGACCAGAACATCAGCAGGCTGGAGACGACCGGCCGCACCGTTACGCAGCAGTCCGCCAGCCGGCACGAACAGATCACGAGGCAGATGGTCATCCACGATAATGTCAACGCCTCGGGCGAGGAGTTTGTCCGGCCCACGGCCCAGGCCTATGCCGGCGACGTCGTCTCCCTGCCGATGATAAGCGATATCCAGGTCGACATCAACGAGACGTGGTCGACACAAAAACGCACCTATTAGCGGAGAACGCGCCATGGAGACAGCACGCGGGCATCATGAGGCAGGGCAGCATCGGCTGAAAGCAGGCCAGGGCCGCGGCCAGTCGTCGTTGGAGATGACCGCCGCGGTGATCATGGTCCTTCTCATGCTCGTGGCGGCGGTGCGCATCTTCGCGTGGCTCAACCGGCGCATCATTTACAGGCAGGAAGATTATGAGGCGACGCGCATCGCGGCCGGAAGCATGCCTCATGAGACCGTGACGTTCACGGAGGGTAACGTGAGCGCGACGGACACAATCTTAAGGGGGGTGGAGGTCAATGAATCGGCTCGTCCGGAAATTAACCTCTTTGACTAATCTGGGAAGGGCGAAGTCCGTCAGCGGTCAGATGGCGACGCTCCTGATCCTCTTGATGGTCATCGGCCTGAGCTTCGTCCTTTTCACGGCGAATATCGGCAACGTCTCCGTCCAGTCCACGGCCCTGGCGAATTCCGCAGACGCCGCCGCCCTGCAGTTGTCGTCACAGCTCTCGACCAAGGCGCGCCAGTGTTTTGAGGGGTTGGGCAACAAGACCAGGGAGTGCTACAAGACGGGATATCTGAGCATGGTCTTGGCCATCGTCTTTGCGGTCGTGATGATCGCCTTGACGTTCGGCGCAGGGTTATATACCACCTTCACGAATTTGTTCACGAATATAGGTCAATTCGCCGCCTCCAACATGAGCTTTCTCGGGCTGAAGGGGACAGCCGCCTTGATGGCATCGGGAGCCCTGGGTGGTGCCGCAGGAGGCGCCCTCGGCGGCGAGATGGCCGGGACCGGCGCCGGAAGAGGAGCCCTGTTGGGAGCGGCTATCGGCGCGGCCATCGGAGGCGTGGCCGGAGCCGTAAACAGCACGCCGCTGTTCGGGATGAACGAGGTGGCTTTTCAGGGTGAACTGGCGTCAATTTATGGCAGCAGCGTGTTGGTCCCTTCCGGTTTCATTGCCGGCTTTTGGACGAGTATAGGCATGGGAGCCGCCATCAGCTCGACCGGTTACAACGAAGCCCACCGGCAACGGGGTCTCGATGATTACATGAGCGGGGTCGCCGCCATGTTCGGCAAGGCGAGCGAAAAGGACCGCCTGACCCAGACGACGATCATGCGCGCCATGGCCGGGGTCGTGGACGACCCGAACATGTCTGCCGACGTCAACGACTGCAATTACAATAACGATACGACGGATCTCGTTTCCGATTACCAGGCCTGGTGGTGGAGGCGCGCCGAGGAGATCCCCAAGGTCAGCTCCGTCAATATCGCGGCCGCGATGCAGAATATCGAGACCTACCTGGGTTTTATCGCCGGGCTCCTGGGTGACGAGACCGGCTGGATCTTTATCTCCCCCGGGCTCTTCGTTTCGAAGGAGTATAAGTGGGAGACGGACCTGAGCGTGCCTCCGGAGCAGCTGGATGTCCTCTTGCCGGGTGAGGACCCCGAGGGGCTGCTCGCGCGCAGCTTCAGGGCCCTGGAGGATTCAGGCGTCGATCTGAGCTTCTGGGAGCCGGGCCCGACGGCAGATGAATACATGGCGGCCTTTGCCGGCGTTCCCGACGATGAGTGCGAAGGTGCGGCCTGCGACACGCCTTCCCCGCCCGGCTACGACCGTTTTGACATGATCGTGGCCTCCCTGCGCGAGGTCTATGTCTGGGGCGCGGCGCTCAAGGAAAAGAGTCCGGAGGAATTGGCCGCCACATGGGACGCCTGGATCGGGTTTGTCTATACGCCGGAAGAGGACCCGGACGTGGACCCGACGTTCAATCCGTACGCGAGTCCGCCGGTCTCCCTCTACGGGATCCTGACGCTGGCGATCTATGAGATGGAGCGGTGGATGGCGGAGATCGAGGCCCTCTATCCCACCTGGCCCGAGTGCCAGTTGAACCAATACGGCGAGTTCGTGACCGCGCCGTGCCGCACGGACTTCGGGTCGTGGTGGGAGGACGCGAGCCTGGATACCCTCCCGGATTACGAATATTCGCAGCTAAAGACGTGGCTGGGCTCTTGGGGTCCGGCGATACTCGATTACCTGCGTTCGGGCCTCAAGGGGATGGCCGGCGGCTACAGTTATACGGACAACGAGATCGTGGGTGGCAAGAACCCTGCGGTCTACGAATGGAGCGACGCCCGCGGCCGGCACCGGGTGCGCGTCAAGCTTGGCAACTTCAATGTACCGCTCATCGCGAAGAAGAAGTACGGCAACTGGCTCAAGGGCAAGATATGTTTCGAGCTCTGGCACTATTCCGACGAGTGGGAGTTCGGCAGTCTCGGCCGTGACGAGAATTACGTCGAGGTCTCGCGCTACGACCAGCCATCGGGCCAGGCGGCGATAGGCCGCTGGAACCCCCTGAACCGGTCGATAACAAAGAGGGCGTATTATTCGTACGGTCTGACATGGGACGAGGTGAGCCTGCGCAAGAAGCACTAAAGACGAGAGAGACCCCGTCTCGACCGGCGGGACAGCAGAAAAAGGCAAAGGAGCTTATGATGGACAATGGCAGGCAAAGACATAAGGCCGTGGTGTTGTGGGTCGCGGGACTGCTCGCCGTTGCTCTGTGTGTCGCCGGGTGCGGACCTCAGCAGGATGCGGCCCTGGCGCGCCGCGTGCTGGTGCTTCTTGCCGAGGGCCGTTATTCGGCGCGGCACCTGATCGACTGGGAGAAGTTCGTGGCGCTCAACCAGCCGGTGGGCGAGCAATATCGCGCCTTTGCCGGCGAGCAGGACAAGTTGAATTTCCAGCGTTCCTTTATCGATACGTTCTCTTCCGGCTTCAAGACCGAGGGGGGGGACATCAAGAACTTCGTCAATTGGCGGGTGCTGGAGGCGTTCAAGGAGCCGGTCCGGATGACGCGCGTGGCGGCAGACCTCATAAACCCGAATATAAAAGACGTAAAGCTAGTCTTTATCTTTGACATCGAGAACGCCAAGGGAAAGAGACGGCTCGTCAGGATGGAGATGTTGAAGATAGCGGACGAAGAAGCATTCCGGGAATTCGAAAGGAAGGCGCGTCGTGCTTTTTAAGCGGTTGCGTTCAAAAAGAGGCGGGTTGACGGTGCTGGAGTATTCCGTCCTCATCGTGGCGCTGGTCACGGGGCTCTTTTTGACGCACGCGTACGTGCGCCGGGCGGTGGAGCGCAAGTGGCGCGAATCCGCGGACCAGATCGGGATGGGCCTGCAGTATCAGGAGGCCGGGGCCGGGGTGCCGGCCACGGTCGTGATCAAAAACTGAGGTTGATGATGCTTGGCTTCTTACAGGTGATAACGCTGGGTTTCGTGTTCGGGGCAACGGCGATCCTCGTCACGCAGGCGCTCCCCGTCGTCTGGGAGAACCTTTACGCCTGGCGCGTGCGCGGGGTCGAGGCCCAGCGCACGAAGCTCAGGGAGGTCTTCGTGGACATGGACCCCCAGAAGCTCTTTATCGTCAATATCGTGGCGCCGACGACCTTGAGCGTGGTGGGGCTCCTCGTGACGCGCAGCATCCTGGGCTGCCTCATCGGCATGGGGATCGGCCTCGTGATCCCGGCCTTGATCGTCAAGAACATGGTCCTGACGCGCAAGAGCAAATTCAGCGCCCAGATCACCGACGGCCTGATGATCCTCTCGAGCTGCCTGAAGGGGGGCCTGAGCCTGCTCCAGTCCATCGAGGCGCTCGTCGAGGAGCTCCCGGCGCCTATAAGCCAGGAGTTCGGCCTCATCCTGCGCGAGAACAAGATGGGCATCGCCCTGGAGGAGTCCTTCGAAAACCTGAACCGCCGCATGCCTTCGGAGGAGTTGAACCTCCTGACGACGGCTATTCTCGTGGCGCGCGAGACGGGCGGCGACATCACACAGCTCTTCAGCCGCCTGATCGGGACCATTCGCGCCAAGATCAAGATCAATGACCAGATAAAGACGTTGAGCATGCAGGGCAAGATCCAGGGGGTCGTCATGTCCATGCTGCCCATTGTCTTCGCGGTCATGGTCGTGTCCTTTCAGCCGAACTACTTTGACATCATGCTTTCAAGCCCCCTGGGCCGCGGCCTTTTGGTCTATGCGGTGATCTCGGAGCTTATCGGGATGTACATGATACGGATGTTCAGCAAGGTCAACGTGTAGGAGACGAAGATGCTGGTTTATATATCACAACTCATGCTTTTCGCGGGCGTCTTCATCCTGTGCCTGAACTTCTTCATGTGGTTCTTCGTGATGCACGACCTGCGCCGCACGATCAAGCGGCGGCTGCGTTACGAGACGAGCCCGCAGGACAAGAAGGTCTTCCTGCGCGTCTTTGACATCTTCGCGCCCCTGACCCATTTCGTGCTGCAGCGCTACGTGAAGCGCGACGCCATCGAGAACAAGATCTTCGGCGCGCGCGCGGGCCTCACGGCGGAACAATTCCTGGGTTCCAAGATCCTGATGGCCCTGGTGGGGCTGGGGCTGGGCGTCGCGTTCCTGCCGCCGGACGACATCCTCAAGATCGGGCTCGCGGGGCTCCTCGCCTTCTTCCTGCCGGACCTGTGGCTGGACGCGAAGCACAAGCAGCGCCGCGCCGCGGTGGTGCGGTCCCTGCCGGATACGGTGGATCTCTTGGCGCTGTGCGTGGACGCGGGGCTGGATTTCGTGGCGGCGGCGCGCTGGATCGTCGAGAAGTCGCGGGCGTCCGCCTTTATCGAGGAGCTGGGGCTGATGCTCCAGGAGATCAAGGTCGGTAAGCCGCGGCGGGAGGCGCTGCGGGACCTGTCGCGCAGGCTCAACGCCCCGGACGTCACGGCCTTTGCCCGCACGCTCATCCAGGCGGACCGCATGGGCACGCCTATAGCCGAGGCCTTGAATATCTTGTCGGAAGACACCCGTGAACGCTTTTTCCGCCGGGCCGAACGCACGGCCCTGCAGTCGCCGATGAAAATGCTCATTCCCCTGATTTTCTTCATCCTGCCGGTCGTCGGCGTCGTCGTGGGAGGCCCCATCGCGATCCAGTTCATGAGCGGCAGCCTCCTGGGCGGAATGGGAGGAGTCAAATAATGATGAACCGCGCGGCAGCGCCTCATCCCCTTCTGGGGATGTCGCCAGGAAAGATAAGAGCGGGGCTCCATAGATTTGCAAGACGGACCGTGTTCTGTGGCGGACACGATTCGATACCATCCCTTACCTCTCTGCCGAGAGGCGGGAAATTGCCGAAGAAAGGGGGACGTAGGGGCTTATCGAACAAACCCGAACGTAATATGTGTTAGACATACGAAATAAGCTCTGGGTCAAGATCATCGCATGGGCGATCGTTGCGGTCTTCTTGCCCGAGCAAGTCGCGTGGGCGCTCGACTATAACTGGCGCGGTGCGCTGAATCCGGGGATGGCGGTTACTTCTCCGCAGGCGGCCGTTGCGCGGGGAGAGTCTATGCCCATTAAGGACGCGGCTCAAGACAGACGGGTTGCCGATTCCCTGCGTCAGGTCCTCACCCAGCTCCTCGGCAAGGACGCCACGGACATCCAGATCACGCCCCAGGTCAGCGTCCACCGCACGACACCCTACCGGCTGACCGAAGACAAGCTCAACGAGATCGATGCCTGGATGCGCCAAGGGGGCAAGAGCCTCGTGACGTGCGGGGCCCACGCCCTGGCGGGCCTCCTGGCCTCTACAGGCAAAGGCGTCTCCTACCTCCAGGTGGCGCATTATGCCCTCCTCTTTGACCTCCTTACTGATTCAATTGATATATATACCTATAACGAGGCCAAGCGGCTGGAGAACTCCTTGTATGCCCTGGCCAAGACAGCCCTCCTCTTCGGCGTGGAATTAAAGCCCTTCTGCTGGTCTGGTTTTGACTTAGATAATAAAGAGATTTTGAAAGCATTAAGGAAGTTAATTCCTTTCATTGCATTCGTTAACGACGACCACATGGTCCTTGTTAAGGGACTTTCTAAAGAGGGCCTGATAATCGTCGATAACGGGGATGAAAGAATTATCAAGAATTCTGAGATGGAGCAGATCTTCTCCGGTTATGGCCTCTTGCGCAGCGGCAGCGATACGTTCGGGATGGACATCGCCTTCCTCGAGGAAGAGGTGGCCAAGGCCGTCCAGGGCGCCAAGAAGAAGGTCTATGAGCACTATGACTTCGTCTCGCCCATCGAGGATTTTTACAACAACGATGATGACGTGTGGATCAGCCTGGCGACCTTAGGCGGTTCCTTCCTCCTTGGCGGCCTTGGCGGCTGGGCGTCAGGCAGCGGCTCCTTCATGGCTTCCGGAGCGTCCTCGATGCTCAGCGGCATGGTAACAGCTCAGATCGCCCAGGCGGCAGTGACCTTTGGGGTTAAGGAGTGGAAGATGGACCCGAAAGAGGCCCAGATCTTCGGTTCGGCGATGGCCGGCGGTTTCGACAGCATGGCGGGTTTGAGCGGCGCCAGCGCGGGGAAATGGACTTCCGGCCCCAACTCCAACTTCGCCAGAAAATTCATGAGCCACCATCCCGCTATCGGCAACTTCACGGCGGGTGCCCTGAGCGGCACGGCGAAGGGCTGTTTCTCGATCCTTGCCCAGCAATATCTGGAGAAGAACAGCAACACGACGTCGAGGATCTTCGCGCCGGTGGTCGCCTCCGCCGCCGGCTACGTGGCGGGTGATTGGCTGTTGAATTCCCTCGGATATAAGTCGTATTACACGCTGAGCGCAGACAAGTTCAATAAAGACAACCTTAAGGGCAAAAATCCTGACGTGACCCCGATCCAAGATACCAGCGGCAAGACAATAGCCCACCGCGTTTTGTCTTCGGATTATTCGTTGGGCGGGAGCGGCTGGTTCCAGAACCTCATGGGCGACGCGCGGCTTGCGTTTCATGACATGGGCTTTCAACAGCAGTTTGTTTCCGAGCTGGTCGGCGGCGCCGTTGAAGAGATCGCCGATACAAATGAGATTTTTGGCAAGCGCACCACGCAGTATTCGCGGGTCCTGGGCACGACGGCGGGCCGGCTTTTGGGCGGGAGGTTCTTCCCTCAAAAGATCGACTGGAGAAAGGAGATCCTCGGCGGTCTTTCTTCCGTGGGCCTGGCGGCGCTGGGCGGCGAGTTTAAGGAGGAGACAGGCAAGAACAAGTGGAACCTGACGCAGACACAGATGGCGCTCCTCAATTTCTGGGGCACCGCCGGTCTGAAGGCCGGCTTAGGGGGCGGCGACTTCGTGGGCACGCTCCTCGAGGACTACTCTCGCCTCAGCCAGTCTCTTTATTTCTTCGGCGGGACATCGCCCTACTATGACCCCGGCACCTACACGTCATTCCGCAGGTGGCAGTATTTAGAGAAGATCCTCGAATTCAGCGGCGTCTCCCAGTTTGCCGCGAACGCCCAGCACATGCTCGACATGGGTTATTATGACTCGTGGAACGACCTTGTCGAGAACGGCGGCTTGAACTATCTGCAGCGCTCGATGCGCACCTCCATTGTCAGCTATGTTGCCTCCAACCTCCATTATGCCGCAACCTCGAACATGACAGACCTGATGAGCAGCGTTGACGTGACCAAATTCGTGACCAGGGGCGACCTTGGGACGGTCAACGGCGATCTGTCGGATAAGGTGAAGCTGACCGATCTGATCGCGGCACTGACGGCAGTGAATCTCTTTGCGCCCTTCCTCGCGCCGCTCGGCATCGGTAGCGATCTGCAGGATAGGGCGGCTGATTGGGCGGCCGGGGAGTTGAACCAGCGCCTTGAGGCGGCGGGCCTCGGTGACCTTCTCAAAGATGGCATCATCGTGCCGTCGCCGCTTGTCAAAAAGGGGGACCTTGAGACATTCGGCAGCGACGTGCAGAAGGCGTTTGACGATCTGGAGAAGAAGGTGGGCAAGGGCAAGGTGAGCGTTTCGGCGCTGAACCGGCGCCTTGAGCCCAAGGGGCTCGCCTTTGACCCCGACAGGAAGATTATCGTGCCGGCCGCGCTTATGTCGAAGAAGACCAGCCCCCTCATCGATGATGCTGAGCTTCATAATGTCAACCGCTTCGAGGGCGTCCTCCCCAGGCTGGGCAGGGCATTCAGGTGGCTTATGGGCGCCGACGAAGACAAGCCGTCCAAGGGGTTGGGCAGGTGGGTGGAGCAGAACGTCTTTTTCATCGACGACCCCACGCTGAAGAACGGCCAGCTCCTGCGCCAGTTCGTCGTCAAAGACAGGGCCATCACGCATCAGGCGTTTCCGACCGATCTTAATACGAAGGACATGACGGCCCACATCGCCAGTCTGTTCGGGTTGGAGGGAGGCGAGGAGAAGAAGAGTCTCTTCTTGGAGAACCTTGAGGCCAAAGGCAGGCTTTGGAACGTCTATGAGATGAATGGGGATGACCAGCGCATCGTGGCCTCGGCGTTCCAGTTCGCGGGCGCGCTGCAACCCGGCATCTATGGCAAGGACGGAAAGATGGTCAGCGCCTTTGTAGGCGCGGACGTCCAGTCGGGGATGCCGTCCCTGAAGTCCCTCTTTCTCAAAGACGCAGGGGTGAAGTGGGACGTGCCGCTGCCCGACGGCGACGCCGACTCCTCTGGTTCTCCCTTCGTTTACCATTCCGGCTGGACAAATGCTATCTTTACGGGCAGAGGCCTGGAGGGGAAGATGAAGGGGGGCTCGACGCTCGAGTTCCTTTTCAACCTCAACGGTCCAACACAGAGTCTCATCGGCCTGGCCGGGGCGGCCGGCAGCCGTGTCACATCCCTGGCAGACACGAGAGGGCTCTCGGAGGGGGGGGCAAGGCTCTTCGGGGTCTACAATAAATTTAGCAACCTTGATGGCTCCGAGAGGATCTTTTCCAAGAGGGAGGGTCAAGGCGATGAAATGCAGGTCCGGTTGACGATCATCGATGTCGATGAGCTTAAGAAGGCGCTGTCTGCAGAAGACCGGATGTTGCTGTTAGAGCAGGGGATCCGGCATGTCGAGCTCCGCGGTCAGAACATCGTCGTGTACGTGGCAAAGGGCGGCGAGCTCGTCGCACAGGAGATCAAGGTCGAAGACATGGAAAAACTGCAGGTCGCCATCGGGGAGGGGCGCGACGGAGGCGTG
>Ga0315545_1000255_pt1 | contig 58627 bp, 46 predicted proteins | sample SalMarSW160210MG_FD_203096 | JGI IMG/M metagenome (GOLD analysis project Ga0315545, IMG submission 203096) | Salt marsh sediment microbial communities from the Plum Island Ecosystem LTER, Massachusetts, United States - Salt Marsh Sediment SW1602-10 ...
AGATTCTTGGAGACGGAAAAGCCGACCGTATACGCAAATTAAGCAAAGAACTTAAGCTGGATATAGAACTGGTGAAAAATGATGACCTCTCCTCTAAAGAGTTTAAGATATTTGATTTGAATCAAGAGTTGGAGGTCACGGATATGTTCAAGTCCAAAAGATAGTTTTGTCTTGACTTGCTATAATGAAAATATTAGTATGCTTTCTGAAAAGAAGACACAACGGATCATAAAACTTTCGATAATGATCTTAACCTAATTAAGAAAGACCCGAGGAGGAGTTTTATGTATGCCATCTTAGAAACCGGGGGATTTCAATTCAGCGTCAAAGAAGGAGAGAAGATAAGAATACCCAAACTCCAGGTTCAACCGAAGGAAAAAGTAACCCTGGATAAAATTCTTTTTATTGGCGGCGAAAACCCCATAATCGGAACGCCTTATGTAGAAAATGCTAAAGTGGAAGCAGAGGTTCTTGGTTCAGGGAAAGGGGAGAAGGTCATAGTATTTAAGTTCAAAAGGAGGGTGAAATATAGAAGAAAGAAAGGACACCGTCAGGAATATACTGAGGTAAAGATCGAAAAAATTCTTTCTCCTGAATGAGGGCAGGTGAAGGGAGACGGTAAAAGTTGACTAATGCAAAAGCAAGAAATAAATTTACCTACCCCTCATCCTAACCCCGCCAAAGGCGGGGGACTTCATAAATTTTCCCTTCCCTTGATGGGAGGGAGTAAGGGGGAGGGTGATTAGGTAAATTTATTTAATTTAATTCGTTTGCTATAAAAAAGGAAAGTTAACCATAACATAAAAGCCTCCTTAAAAAATGATCAGAATAATTGCCATAATCTTCATCCTGGTAAGTTTGATTTTTTGTCAGATATCCTCTGCCGCGGTTATCACCCAGCTTGAGGTGAGGGGTAATCGAAGCGTGGACCAGTCCCTGATAATTAACATGTCTGGTCTGGTGGTAGGATCTGAGCTAAAATCTGCCACCATCCAGGAGACCGTTAAGAGAATCTATGCCATGAATCTGTTCTCGGATATTCAGATTGAGGGGGCAGAGTCAGAGGAGGGGATAAAGCTCACCATAGTGGTCAAGGAGTATCCCCGGGTTGTGGAGATTGAAATCTCAGGAAACAAAAAGATAAAGAAGGAGGATATAGAGGAGAAGATAAACCTCATCCCAGGCAGAGTGATGACTCCGGTAGATGTGAAGACGGCGGTGGATGAGATTAAATCACTTTATAATGAGAAGGGATACCTTTCCGCCCAGATTCAATCTGAGCTGATCGGAACGGCGGCTCCGGGTGAGGTGATCTTAAAGCTTAAAGTTGACGAAGGCAAGAAGGTAAGGATCAAAAAGATCTATGTGGAAGGGAACAAAGCCTTCAAGGCATCCAAGATAAGAAAACAGATGAAAAACAAAGAGAAACGCTTTTGGCGAGGTGGTGAGTTCAACCCGGACCAGTATGAGGAGGATAAAGAAAATATTATAGAATTCTGCAAGAAGAAAGGGTATCTGGATGCACAGATAGTCTCTGATTCTATCTGGTATGGCACTGACAAAAAGAATCTTTTCATCCAGATCGTGTTAAGCGAAGGGGAAAAATACAAATTCGGTGAAGTAAACTGGGAAGGGAACAAACTTTTTTCCTCGGAGAAGTTAAAAGGACTGGTGAAATTCAAAGAAGGGGAGATCTATTCTCAAAAAAAATATGAGGAAACCCTGGGCAATATTTATTTCCTTTATCAGGAGGAAGGGTATCTTTACGCCCAGGTGGAGGATAAGACCACCACCCGGGGCAATGTGGTAAACATCACCTATCACATAACCGAAGGGGTGGCGGCGAACGTCCATTACATAAACATTCAGGGCAACACCAGGACCAAGGGAAAAGTGATCAGAAGAGAGCTTTCCATCCTGCCCGGACAGAGATTCCGGCGCTCTCTTTTGATGCGCAGTCTGCGCGATGTCACCTATCTGAATTACTTTTCAAAGGTTGAGCCGGATTACGAGGTTTTAGAAAATGGGGACATTGATCTGATCATTGAGGTGGAGGAGAAGCCCACCGCACAGATCATGTTTGGAGCAGGATACGGTGCCAGAGATAAGTGGGTGGGCAATATAAGCCTGGGTATTCCCAATTTTCGTGGCAATGGTCAGAGTCTCAAACTTAACTGGGACTTTGGCAAAACAACACAAACCATTGAGCTTTCCTTCACCGAGCCCTGGTTCAGGGACACTCCCACCTCGGTCGGTTTTGATATCTATAAGACTAACCGGAAATGGTATGACGATTTTACTGAAGAGAACAAGGGATTTGGGTTAAGATTGGGCAGAAGACTCTCTTGGCCGGATAATTATTTCAGAGTATACTGGCGTTATCGCTGGGAGCAGATAAGGTATTATGATTTTGCCCCCCCTCTGATGGTAATGGACTCTACAGGCACGGATACCACTTATATTCCGCATTATCTGTCAGAGGTGAACTGGCCCCGAAATAGTGCCACCACCTCTTTTACCATAGTTCGGGACTCCAGAGATCTTCCTCAGTTCGCCACTAAAGGTTCTATCCTTTCATGGAATACAGAATTGGCGGCGGAGTTTTTTGGGGGGGATTTTTCCTATCATAAACACATATTTCAAGCCAGCTACTATTTGACCACCTTCTGGAAATTTGTCCTGGCGACTCACCTCAAGGTGGGCGTTCTGGATGGAAGGGACAAAGATTTGCCGGAAGTTTACGGCGAGCGCTTCTCACCGGGGGGCACGGATCCGGATGGGATGATCCGGGGGTACTCTGATGGTTCTATTGGACCAGTCGACGAGCAGGGAAGAGAACAGAGGGGAAGAAGCGTGTTGATTTACAATGCGGAACTTCAATACCCTCTGGTGGAACAACAGATGTATTTCCTCCTTTTTGGTGATGCGGGGAATGCCTGGCTGAGTGGCAGAAGTATAAGACCCTTCGCCTTCAGACATAAAGCCGATCGCGACCTTTTCCGGGCGCTGGGTTTGGGGGTGAGATTGGTAATTCCCGGAATGGGAGTGATTGGGTTCGATTTTGCCTATGGATTCGATCATCCGGAAAAAGGAGAATGGAGACCTCATTTTCAATTTGGAACCACATTCTAAATACTGCTAAAGTTGAGCAAAAATAACTGAATGGAAAAAACATATCAGTGATACTCAATTTCTCAGGAGGAAAAAAGTGAAAAGGAAAGTCATTGTGTTTTCAACCATCCTGTTTTTTCTGACCGGGATGTTTCTTCTGTTCTGGACAAGCGAGACCTCCTCTCAAGAGGGGAAAATCGGTTACGTGGACTCGATGAAGCTCCGAACCGAGTTTGGTGAATTTGCTGATGCTCAGGCCGAGTTCGATAAGGATGTAAAAGCATGGCAGGAGGAGATAGATCAAATGCAGAAAAACGTTATAGATAGCCTGGTAACTGATTCAGTCAGATACAGTTTGGTTTTAAGCGAAGCTAAAAGAAAAGAGAAAAATGAGTATCTGAAATCCAAAAGACTGGAACATCAAAAGCTCGTCAATGACATCTTTGGTCCCGGTGGAAAGGCGGAAAAAAGGAATGCCGAGTTGACCAAGCCGATTCTGGATAAGATCAACCAGGTTTTGGAAAAAATCGCCACCGAGGAAAATTTCGTAATGATCTTCGATTCGGTGAATGCCAACATCGCCTATGCCAAAAAGGACCTGGATTTAACTGACCTGGTTTTAGAAGAGCTTAACAAACTGGAGTAAGATTTTGAATTTTAAAGATTCCAGGTCGCCCAGAGCGAGGATACCTCAAAAAGTGGAAAGAAACTTAAGCGAAATTTCCGAATACATAACCGGAGAGTTGGTGGGGGATCCTTCCATCAAAATAAGGGGAGTGGCTGGAATCGAGGATGCCCAAACAGGTGATCTCACCTTTCTGGCTAATCCCAGATATGCAGATTTTCTGGAAACCACCTCTGCCTCAGCGGTGATTGTAGGGAAAGAAACGAAAACAGAGGGGGTCAAGGTACCTTTGATCAAACATCCCAGTCCCTATTTTGCCTTTGCCCGAGTGGTGGAGCTTTTTGTTGACACCAAAAAGACTTATCCTGAAGCTGTGCATCCTACCGCGGTTTTAGCAGAAGAGGTGGAACTGGAGACGGGAGTGCACATAGGTCCTCAGGTGGTCCTGGAAAGGGGAGCGTGGTTGAGGCGCAACTCAACCATTCTGGCAGGCAGTTTTATCGGAGCCAATTCAACTGTGGGAGAAAACTCGCTTCTCTATCCTAACGTCACTATAAGGGAAAACGTAAAGATAGGGAATGGTGTGATCATTCACTCCGGCACGGTGATAGGATCGGATGGGTTTGGTTACGCAAAAGAGAAGGGAGCCCACCATAAGATTCCCCAGATCGGAGGGGTGAGGATAGAGGGGGATGTGGAAATTGGGGCGAACGTGACCATAGATCGCGCCACCTTAGGTGTCACTCGAATAGGAAGGGGAACCAAAATAGATAATCTGGTTCAGATCGGACATAACGTAGATATAGGAGAAAACTGTATCATCGTGGCGCAGGTGGGAATAGGAGGAAGCACGAAAGTGGGAAATGATTCGATTCTGGCTGGGCAGGTGGGATTGGGGGGACATATCAGGATCGGCAATCGGGTGGTGATCGGTGGTCAGTCGGGCGTCACCAAAGATGTTCCCGATGATGCAACCATGTTAGGCTATCCAGCACGTGAGATTCATAAGACCAAAAGAATCGAGGCCCATCTTTCCCGTATGGATCTTTATGTTCAACGATTGAAAGAACTGGAAAGGATGTTAACAGAAATGAAGCAGACTTTACATTGATTTGTAAACTTTTGGAGGTAAAGATGAGTGAGCTGGTTGAGGTTAGCGATAGCAATTTTGAAAATGAGGTTTTAAAGTCTGATAAGCTCTGCCTGGTTGATTTCTGGGCAGAGTGGTGTGGACCCTGCCTAATGGTGCATCCCATCCTGGAGGAGATCGCCAACGAGTATGCGGAAAAGCTGAAGGTGCGAAAGCTGAACGTGGATCAAAACAGTCAGACCGCCGCCAAATATGGAATCATGAGCATCCCCTGCCTTCTTTTCTTTAATGATGGAAAGGTGGTGGATCAGGTCATCGGAGCGGTTCCCAAAAAGCATTTTGTGGAAAGAATTGATAAAATACTCGAGTAAGCCTTTTTATGCTTGGTATGAACCATACGGTTCATACCTTGCTTTCAAAAGGATTTTTTATCATTTACCTAAAATTGGATGCAAGAAAGATGATAGGTCATCCAGTGGCTCTCAGAGCTTTCTCAAACCGCCTTCTATGGTCAGCGGATAGATTTGTTCTGAAAGATTTCCAAAGCATTCTGTAATGGATAAAGTTTCAGATAAAACCAAGCATGTTTGTTCCCTAAACAATTCTTCAAATAAATCTGAAGGGACCATTGAGATTCTGAGGGAAGGACAGGAGTGTCCCTTTTGTCATTTTGCTAAGCTAAAAAGAGAAGCTGACGAGTTAGTCTGCCCCATCTGTGGATACGGACACAAACCCGTCACTTGATAGAAATTTATGAGGGAGGAGTTTCCTTCTGATTTCCTGCGTTCCCTGTTGGTGAAGAACACTAACAGGATAACTGTGCTGTTGGTCAATCACCAGGATCCCGCAAGAGACAGGAGAAGACCAACAGCCAGCAAAGGTTTGATTCGCAATTTGTGAAGGAGAGACAATGTTTATCAATATGTCATGGAAGGGAAATTTGGCTTTTGAAGCGGAAACCGAGTCCTGGCATCGAATTTTGCTTGATGCCAAGCAAGAGGTGGGTGGGGAGGATAAAGGTCCCCGACCCATGGAGGTTTTGCTGGTCTCCCTGGCTGGATGCACCGCGATGGACGTTGCCTCCATTTTGAAAAAGAAAAGAGTGAATCTGCAAGACATGACCGTCAAGGTTAATGCAGAACAAGCTCCCCAGCATCCAAAATATTTTACCAGAATAGACGTGGAGTTCAATTTTGAGGGGAAAGACATCAAGGAAGAAGATGTCAAACGAGCCATAGAGCTTTCCAAGGATAAATACTGTTCGGTTTCAGTTATGTTAGAAGTTAAGGCTGAAATCTCATATCGATGGAATATTGTGAATGAATAAATAAATCCCATTTTCACGCTGAGAGAGATGGGGACTTTCTGGTATAAACCAAATAGAAGAAAGGAGGAGCATGGTAAAATTTTATCAAAGGATGAAGTAAGTTATTTTGAACCAAAGATGTTTTGCTTTGAGCTTTAAGTGAGAGAAGGAGAGAAAAGGCTCTGGTTTCGAGAAACTTGGCTAAAGATACAAAACAGGAGGAATGGAAGATGAAAACCTATCTAAGAATTTTATGTTTGTCACTGGTCGCGATAGCCATAATTTTGGGAAGCTGCACCAAGAAAAAATCAACCGAACCTGGTGACGGCACGCCAACTGACACACAATCGCCCTCTGTCACCATCACAATCCCGACCAGTGAGGCGGTTTATGTTACCGACCAAGAAACTGTGGATTTGAGCGGAAGCGCATCTGACGATCAGGGAGTGGCAAGCGTAACCTGGGCAAATGTGAGCACAGGGACAGGTGGAAATTGCACCGGAACCACCAGTTGGTCTGCCACCGGAATTACCCTGCAAGAAGAGGATAATTTGATTGTGGTGACCGCCAGCGATGCCGCAGGCAACACCGGATCAGACAGCCTAACGGTCACCTACAACCAATATGTAAGTTTTACCACCGATCCCACCACAGATCCTTCAGGAGTAATTATGGCCCAATCCACGGATGTGACCATCCGCATCGGAATTGCTCCCAACCCAAATCTTATGGATTCCTCTGTAAGGCTTCTAAGAGTAGATAGTCAGGGTAACGTAACCGATTCCTTGAATTTTCTTTATGACGATGGAGAGTGGTTCACCCACGGTGATGACATCGCAGGAGACGGTATCTTCAGCACCAAACAAAACTTCATCGAGTCGTTTGAGGGAACCATTCGCTTGCGAATAAGGGTGTTCACACAGGAGAGTGGAGGAGACGTGGTGGCTTATACCTCCATTTTCACCATCCCTGTGGTCGCAGCTATCACCACCCAGGAATTTGAGACCGCTTTGAACCTTCAAAATTCGAATTCGGACAAATACGATAGCTTGGTAGCTCTGGTGGGTGAGGATGCCGCCAAACAGCAGGTTCTTGACTCGATAAAAGCGCAAAGCGGGGTGGATTCTGCAGGAATAACTGAGGAAGGGGATGCCATCTGGGTGGAATATCACTCCGGAATCAGCGGAATGATCCTGCTTTACGAAGACGACGTTAAAGGCGGATCTTCAAAGCGCAATCGAGAGAGACAACAGAAGATTCCCCCATCTTTGCAGACCAGAGGAGTTCTTGATGCAACCAAGGTTGGTCGTCTGGTTTATGCTGTGGCTGACGAGGATACGGTGGGAAGCACCAAGGTGTTGATCTATGATGCATTCCATACCCAGTTTCCAACAGAAGGAAATGAGATCTGCAGCATATTTGTGAAATCAGAATGTCCTCAGTTCACCGTGACGCATGTAAAGAACACTCAGTGCACGGTGGATATGGCTAAGAACTTCAGCCAGTATGGGACCATCTATATCAGCACCCATGGTAGCGTTAGAAATGGACAGGTCAGATTCCTGACCGGAGACCTGGCTGCTGGATTTGACCTCCTGCGTTTCATAGACCTCAGTCTGAAGAGGCTAGGCTTGGGAACGGTAAAAGGAAAGACTTACTACACCATCTACCCCTCCTTTATCACCAGTTATACAGGAAAATATCCCAAAAGCATCGTGTTTAACTCCTCTTGCTACAGTAGCGCCAACCAGACCATGTCCAACGCTTTCAGAAACAAAGGAGTCTTGACCTATCTGGGCTTCGACAACTCGGTAGGCGGGACCTTCGCTAGAACCTCTGGCACCGGATTTTTCAAGAAGATGGTCAATGATAAGAAGAAGAGTGGGGAGGCTTTTACTCCTGGTCAAAAAGACCCTGGTCACAAACATGCGGAATTTATGATGTTCGGAAGCAATAAGGCGATTTATCAGTCTGACTTCTTCAATGGAGGATTTGAGACGGGAAACCTGCAAGGATGGACCAAAGATGGTGATGGGCGAGTGATAACCAAGCTGGTTTTCCTCACCCCGCAGGAAGGAAGCTTTATGGGCATCATTTCCACTGGACTGGGCTATACCACCCAGTCAGGGTCCATCTCCCAGTCTTTCTGTATTCCAGCAGGTAAAACCACTCTTTCATTCAAATACAACTTCTTGTCAGAGGAATTCATGGAGTATGTGGGGTCGCAATACCAAGACTATTTCAAGGTGATGCTCAAAACAAAGACAGATTCCACCACCTTATTGCATGACTATATTGATGGTCTTGCCGGGCAAGTTGACTCAGTTCCCACCATTAACTTTGATGTAGGAGACGTCTGGATGACCGGGTGGCGCATAGCATCATTAAACATCTCTGCGTACGCGGGCAAAGCAGTCACCCTTATCTTCAAGTGTGGGGATGTGGGCGACAGCATTTACGATACCGCGATCTTGTTAGATGACATAAAATTCGAGTAGCTGAAAAACAGAGGGGAGCTGAAACGTCAACCTTTCAGCTCCCCTCAAAGCTTAAATTGTACCAAGTGAAAGCAAGTTCAAAGCTTTTTGTCGTTTTTGCTTTACTCATATTATGGGTGGTTATGTCCGGATTCTCTTGTAAGGAAAAGGGCCAAGACGTCAAAATCATTTTCTTCAGCCAAGGGCAGAAGACTATTCTCAACCCGGAATTGTCGGGATTTTTGGATTTGATAGAAACAGCAAAAGATCTTCTGGTTACTGCTGATGATATGCTGAAACTGATGGTCGATCCTGAATTAATCAAAGAGATTAAAAAGAAAGATAGTGCAATCGAGATCATATATCCGAAATCGATCGAGCTTACCAGTGACTACGACAAACAGACCATTTATCCTGATCGTATTCTGATTGCCTTATCAGGTGAGTTTGTCGGAGAAAACAAAAATAGTCCGGCCGTCATTTTTCATGGTTACCCGGCTTATTCTGCGGGTCCTTACACTAACAGCAAGGGCATAAGAGAGCTTAAAGAAATTTTACGGAAGATGGAAATAAAGTGAGACCGTGTGTGGTATTATGTGTTGATCTGAACGCCATTTTCCAAAGGTAGAGTATTTTGGCTCTATTTTATTTATAGTTTCTTATTTTTTATTCATGGATGAGACGTCCCGCCTTTTATGCTTTACTTCTTTTTGTCGCAGGTATTCTTTTAGGCAATCTTTTTGATCTTCCCGTTGTTTTACTCTTTTCAACTTTTGCCCTCACACTTCTCTTCTGCGTCATTTTCCTCCTGCGGAAAGAGAGGCAAAGCGCCAAATTCTTTCTAATCCTGTTAATCATACTGGCAGGATTTTTCAGATATGAGCTTCTAACCCGTGATTTTCCCCCCAATCACGTGAGCAATTTCTTGAATGTGGACTCCAAGCTGGTCCTTACCGGAAAGATAGTTGAGGAGCCTGATGTCAGAGAAACCAAAACTTTCATAACTCTTGACACAGAGAAAATATCAGTTGGTGAAAGAACATACTCCACCACCGGTCAGATAATTCTGAAAATAAAAGAGCCCACTTTTAGGTTTGACTACGCTGATAACATCAGATTCGAAGGATATTTGAACGAGCCCACATCCAAAAGAAACCCGGGAGCATTTGATTACAAAAAATACCTTAACCGGAAAAAAATCTACGGGATTGTTAGTCTATCTCATGCCGATCAGGTTGAAATCCCAAAGCAAAGTAAAGGAAATATCTTCTTTTCCAAGATAGTGATTCCCTTGAGAAGGTGGATTTTAGTGGTCTTCAACAGAACACTATCGGGTAATCATAAAGCCCTGCTTGCCGGGTTTCTGTTAGGGGAAACCAGAGAGATTCCCAAACAGGTTTATACCATGTTCAGAGATACCGGCACAGTTCATCTTCTGGCAGTCTCTGGCTCCAATGTATGGTTGGTTATCGGGGTGATCTTGGGAGCTTTAAGTTTGCTTCGAGTGCCCAAGATTTTTGCCACCTTATTGACTCTGGTTTGCATCCTCATTTTCGCCAATCTGGTGCATAATGATCCTCCGGTGGTGAGAGCGGGCATTATGGCAGGGGTGATGCTATTGGGCGTTCTTTTATATAAAGACGTAGATCTGATAAACGTGGTCTCATTTGCCGGTTTGGTCATTCTGTTTTTTTCGCCTCTCTTTCTTTTTGATGTGGGTTTTCAGCTTTCCTTTGCCTCGGTTTTTGGAATTCTTCTTTTATATCCACAACTGAGCAAGCTGGTGTCGAAATATGTAAGCAGATCTCACAAGAATTTATGGAAATGGATAATCATGCCTGCTCTGATCTCTGTATCTGTAGAGCTGGTTCTTTTTCCCATTTTAGCCTATTATTTCAACATGATTCCTCTTATAATAGTGGTGGCTAATATATTCATAGTTCCTCTGGCTGGATTGTCCGTGGTGCTAGCTTGTTTCACCCTGTTCTCAGCTATCTTCAGCAATTTTCTGACAGGCATCTTTTCCGCTTGCAACTGGCTATGTCTGGATTTGACTTTAAGGTCGACTGAGTTCTTTGCCACTCTGCCCATAGCAAAACTTTCCATTCCGGCTCCCTCAATTTCCAGCTTCATACTCTACTACTTTTTTCTCTGGATTTTGGTTAGCTCCATTGCTTCAAAGAAAAAAATTCTTCTTTTTTCAGTTCTGATAATTGCCAATGTGCTCATCTGGAGGGAGGGACTTTCACACAGCGATAGACCTCTCAGGGTAACCTTTCTGGATGTTAGCCAGGGAAGTTCTGCCATCATCGATCTTCCAAATAAGAAGACCTTTTTGATAAACGCAGGAGAAAAAGGGGAAACTTTCGATGCTGGCGAGTATATTGTTGTTCCATTTCTAAACCATAAAGGGATTACTGAAATTGATAAGTTTATCCTTACGGATTCTGACTCTTTGAATCTGAATTCAGCCCGATCGATCTTAGAGAATAGACAGGTAGAACAAATCTTATTGCCAGATCCTTCATTTCTCACGGACGAAATCTATGAAAATCTAATTAAGAAAATGCCGGATAGATTCATCTTTTTGGATTCTATTGACGCCATAACCGATAAGAAAGAAAAGCTTTTGATTCGGTTTTTTGATTATCCAAAAACAGATAAATCAGGATCGATTTCCAAGAAAGCGCTGATAAAGATTTTGTATAAGCAAATCTCTTTTTGCCTTTTTGATGGAATGAAGAGGGTTCATTTTGACCCAGAATTTGATTGGGATAAGTTGAAAAATTGTTCGGTTCTGGTCTTGCCTGAACTGGGAAATACAAATGAAATTATCCAGGTCATCTCCACCATCAGACCACAGAAGATCATCTTCACCCGTCACTATTTTCGTTACCAGAAAGACAGAATTCCGACTCTAATGCAGGCAAATTTCCCTCAAACTGAATATCATCGCACCTTAGAAAATGGGGCGATAATTTGCAAAACTGATGGCGAGAAATTGTGGTTTGATCTAACAATTAGATGAAGCTAAGAATGAGGCTTGGTAGGTCAGGTTGCGATCCCCCCGCCGTCGGCGGGGGAGAGCTACCCGACACCTATGGTAAATTCTCTTGTCGGGCAGTCCAAATGGACAGCCCGACCTACCGCTAAAATCAATATCTTAATTGGTTATGACAACAGTAGAAATAGTTTTGCTTGCCGGTTTTATTGTTTTGATTGGGCATTTCATCAAAGGACTATCCGGTTTTGCCAGTGCCCTGTTTGCAATTCCTCTCTTAGCATTATTCCTGGATATCAAGTTTGTTGTCCCCGTATTCTTGTTGTTTGATTTCATTTCCGGAATAATTCTGACCATACAGACCAGGAGATTCATTGACAAGAGATCTGGTCTTTTGATTCTCTCAGGTCTTATAATCGGGACGGCAGTTGGGACGTACCTTCTGGTCTCTTTTGGAAATGAAGCGTTGAAAAGGGTTTTTGGTGTGGTGGTAATTTTGTTTGCGCTGAAAATATTGATTTCAGACAACGAGGGGGCAAAAAAACAAATCAGCAAAATTTGGGCGCCTGTCTCCGGGGTTGTTGGCGGTTGCACAGGCGCAATGTTCGGTTTGAATGGTCCACCTCTGGTGCTCTATCTTACCCATCAACTACGGGACAAACAAGTCTTTAGAGCTACGCTTTATGGCTTGTTCTTTGTGGATGCTTGCTACAGACTGATTCTATATTCGTTCAATAAACTGATCACTATAGAGACAATCAAATTTGCTTTGTGCCTCACACCATTTTTGTTGGTCGGGCTTCTTCTGGGATCGAAAATGCACGCCAAGATCAAAGAGAATACCTTTAAGAAGATCATTGCTTTGATTCTTGTGATAACTGGAATATTCCTAATCATTTAAAACGAAGGGCATCTCTCTTGATGCATTAGCGTTAGGAAATGCCGATGCTTTTCTTTGCCAGCTTCGGGAATTCTCCCCCGCCTTTGGCGGGATCTTCGACCCCGCATTTTGCGGGGGATCTTGAGACTATTCCCGAAACATCACAACGGTGAATTCTTACAGGATGAATCTGTAAGAACAAGGGACAGAATCAATGCTTTTTTGAGTCCCTCATAATGTGTTTTGCAAAAAAACGGGCAATCTGCTTTGAAAACAGATGTTCAAAAATGAGGCAGAGAGAAATTGTTACAATCTAAAGCTATAAAGGGCGTGGTGTTGAAAAAGAGCTAAAGTATAATAAAACATTCGGTATGCCTTTTGCATTAGACAGAGTGGATAAAAGTATTTGAGGATAATGTATAAATAAAGGAAAGGGGTGATAGTATATGTTGAGTACTTTTCATAGAGATTCAAAAGGTTTCACCCTGATCGAGTTGATGATCGTGGTGGTCATCATTGGGATCTTAGCCGCACTGGCGATCCCTCGTTTTATGAGAGCCACCACCAGAGCCAAACAGTCTGAGGCTAAACAAATTCTGAAGCAGATCTATGTGATGCAGAGGGCTTACCGACAACAGTATGAGACCTATGCCTGCAACGGTAAGACTATGTGTTCGGCTTGACCGAACAGCTTTCACGTCCTCGGGATAGAATACATGCCGAGTGCCAGATATACTTATAGCATAACTGCCAATGCCACCACGTTTACTGCTACGGCTACCACCTCTGATCTGGATGATGACGATACCAAGGACATCTGGCAGATAGATCAAGATGGCAACTTGGTCTGCAGCTCCGATGACGCATCCAGCTAAGTTTAGCTGGAAAAAGAAGAGCCAAAGAATGGGGATTCTTTCAAATCCCCATTTCTTGTAAGCAAAATTTTTACATGGCTTAGTGGTAACGGACACTTTGTATGTTGCTATCTTTCTCAATGTAGAGCAAAGGACGTCCGTAGCCGACAAATCATTCTCTCTGACTGAAGTCAGGACAAGGGTTAAGACCTGAACACCAGAACCTAACTTAAGTTAGATTCTGGTGCTTTTCACTATCTTAATGAGCTTTACAGACACATGAGGACATGATCCTTCCGTGACGAACAGGGGAGAGGTCTGCGAAACATTAGACACCAAGGTGAAGAACTATGCCACAAGGCGAGAACCCCAAAAAAATTCTGAGAAAAACCTTGACTTTTGTCAAATGATATCGTAGAAATTATTTAGAGGTAAGATTGGAAATATGGTTGGTGTTGTATCAGTTTCAAGTTAGAAGAAAGATGAGGAAGAAAAACAGATGGGTTTGTTGAGTAAGTTACTTCATCATCATCCACCGAAATCCGCCATGCATCTTGGGCGTAACAACCCTTGCTGGTGCGGCAGTGGCAAGAAATACAAGAAGTGTCATTACGAATCGGATCAGAAATACTTCTCCAGTATGGTTGCCAAAACCTGCAAAACTTCCTCTTGAAGTAGATAAACGAGGTGAGTTTCACCTCATAAGAAACCTTCTGCTTTACAATCTTTAGATTTTTTCGTCGCACTACAGATCGTCTTTCAAATGACGTCCTTGATTTAAGAGATCACATATGTCCTGTGTTTTCGATTTCTCAGCATTTTTCTAAGATGTAGTTGAGTTTTCTCTTGACAAAAGCATCATGGTCTTTTAACTTCCAGCAAGTTTTTTTAGTCAAGGAAGGATGCGATAGCATATTAGCAACAAAGTGTGGTGATCGGCTAAACAATGATTAAAAGACAAGATGCAGGTATCTGGCAATCATTCAATGTTAATAAAGGAGGTATATGCTTAAATTTCCTAAACATTTTACCTTAAAAAGCCCAGTTGGTGCTACCTTAGCTTGCATTTTAGGCCTCTTCTTCTTTTTATCAGCATATGTGTCTGGGGAGTTCCCACTTGATGCAGTACAGGTTGGTGATGAACTTTGTTCTGCATGCCATGACCAGATCAATCAGCAGTTTCAGAAAAATATCCATGCCAGACTGGCTGTAGGAGATGAAAATACCTGTGAAGCATGTCATGGTCCTGGTTCGAAACATGCAGAGGAAGGGGATCCGGCATTGATTTATAATGCTCCCAAAGATTACTCTGCCACCGGAAAAAATATGTGCATCACTTGCCACCAGGGAAGGGCTTTCAACTCCTGGCATGGGTTGACTCACTTTGAGGCAGTAGAAGGATGCAGTGACTGTCACAAGATTCACTCAGAAGAAAAACATCTTCTGGCAAAGCAGGAGCCCCAACTCTGTTTTGACTGTCATACCCTAAAAAAATCCCAGGCTCGTATGCCATCCCATCATCCGGTTATGGAAGGGTTGGTCAGCTGTTCGGACTGCCACTCGGTTCATTCGGGAGAGGTTAAGTATACGGTTGGAGACGAGAGCCGCGAGCTATGCCTGTCCTGCCATAGTTCTCTTTCGGGCCCGTTTATCTTCGAGCATGAGCCGGTCAACGAGGACTGCGGCATCTGTCATGATCCGCATGGAACCATTGCTGACAAATTGCTTATACAGAATGAGCCGTTCCTATGCTTATCCTGCCATCCGATGCACTTTCACGTCACCTTGGTTGGATATGAGGGAGAATTTTCTGCTCCCATGCATCCAGAGCGAACGGGCGTCTCTACCCGCGATGGTATGAAACAAGCGATGTTGACCAAATGCACTCAATGTCATTCGGAGGTTCACGGAAGTGATCTTCCCTCCCAGTCGATTTCAGGTGCCGGAAGAGCATTAACCAGATAGGACAAGGAGAAAAATATGAAAAGGCCATTTCTAAAATTTCTTATCGTAGCTATAGCAGTTTTGGTCTTGCCGTTTTTTTCATCATCTGCTATTTCACAGGAAGAACCAACTTCCTCTATCTGGAGTCTTTGGTTGGGAGGACATTACACTGGCTATGAAGACTTCTATAAAAAGGTAGGGGAGTTTGATCGCGGCGAAAAGGAAGCGATGCCCGAAGTATCATTAAGCTATTCCGGGTATAAAGAAGATCAAAGTTGGGATTTCTTCGGGCATTATTATGATCCCAAAAGAATATCCTTTGATCTGAGCGGAAAATCAAAGGACGTCTTTTCCGGGAAGGTCTCCTACCTCTCCTCTTACCGTCAACGGGCAACAGACCTTCTTGAGAACCTGATGGCTCGTGAGGCGGTAAACCAGGAGAACAAGCCCGGCGGGAAAATGTTTACTTACGAACATGAGAATCCAGATGCCGATTTCGGCTATACAAGGCATGAGGTAAAATCCGATTTCCAGGTGAAAGTTCCCGGCTCTGCCAAATTGAAGATCAAAGCATTTCACCGTTCGATTCTGGAGAAAGGGGACGATCAGAAAGTGGTATCTATGCACTGCTCCTCCTGCCATATGGTTTCCAAATCTGCAAAGGTGGACCGCCGGACTCACACTGTATCTGCTGGCGCAGAGGCTACCACTGGTCCAGTACTTTTCTCCTATTTGGGGAGTTACCGCACCTTCAAGTCGGAAGCATCCACCCCGGTGGCATTTTACGACAAGGCAGAACACCCGACAGAGAAGGATTCGGCTAAACAGGAGGGATATATTAAGGAGTTTGATGCCCGGATGGTCTTCAACGATGAGAAGGTGCCGTTTGGGCAAATACCAGAGACCGAGAAGATGGCGCATACGCTGAAGGTCAAAACCGACATGGGGAAGAAAGGCGATATCTTAGGAAGCTTTACTAACTCGCAGGCTAAAAACAAATCTGCGGGGCTGAAAGTCCAAAGCAATAGCGGCGGCTTGAAATACGTGGTCAGTCCCAGCCAGAAAACCAAAATCGTCGCGTTAGCTTCGCTTTCCCGGATAGAGAGTGATGAGGCACAAATAGACTTGCCCTTGTGGCGTGATGGATTGACCGGTGGGGGCCAGGATTTTGACTGGATCCGTTATTCCAACCTGACACGCACTGTAGCTAAAGGCTCTGCGGAGTTCATCTATCAGCCCAACCGGAAATACCGGGTCTTTCTTTCCACCGGATACGAGGGTACGGAGAGGGATGACTATCCCGACATTGAGGCCAAGGGAAAGACCACCAAGCTTAAAGCATCAGTAGGTGGTAAATACCGTCCGAATTCGAAATTCTGGGGACGAATCAAATACTCGTTTGAGAACATCAAAGATCCTGCTCCCTACAACCAACTTTTCGAAGCTTCAGGCGACACATTAGCTAAACTCTGGTACTTCGAGCGTGAGAAACTGCGTTATGGGGACGTAACCAACCAGCCTACTAACCAACACGGGATCGATCTCACACTCAACTTCCGTCCCGACCGAAGAACCAGCCTATCGGCAGGTTTGAGAGCAAGCCTGGAGACCAACGGCGACACCGACAGCCTTGATTTTGAGCGAACTAAATTACAGCCCCAAGTTTCTGCAACTCTGGCTCCTACGCCGGAATGGAATCTCTTCGGTAGCATCAGCTACGCCTATGATAAGTCAAATGGCTTGGCATCTGTGGCAATGATGGATGGGTGAGGGGGTCTTGTCTCCGCCACAGGTGGTGGCGTTGGTTCCATGCACTACGGCTCATTTTTCTCTGAAACCGAATACAAAAGCGAAACAGTCTCATTCTCTGCCGGCATTCTGTTCTTAGCCAGCGAGAAGGTCAACCTAACCTTGGACGGCAACTACATCGACAGTAAAGGCAATCTAAAGATGGGTGAAATGCCTGAAGTTCCACAGGAGGTCACGGACAATATTGCCGCCGCGGATTATGATTTTAGCTCAATTAACGAATACTCTGATTTAGCCTATACCCAGTTCAATGTCTCGATGGGAGCAGAATATATGCTTTCTTCACGTGTATCTCTCACTGCAGATGCAACTTATTCCGATTTAACCGATGATAAAGGGTATGTTTACGGTATTGAGTCAGGCTCAATATATGTGGTACGAACCGGGGTGAAAATAGGTTTCTAAAGTAAAGTCCAAACTAATTTCTGATTTGAACCGAACGGTTTACAAAAGCCGTTCGGTTTTTTTTTATTTTTTTTCATGGTGAGTATGTCGAACCAAAAAAGTCCAGGATAAAGGCTTGTCCTGAAGCCCGCCTTCGGCGGGACTGAAGGATACCCTCGACCAAAAAGTTAATCAGGAGACCTTGAATCTTACCGCTGTTTCTCTTACATCTTCTCTTTTTACTTCTTACGGGTCATTAAGGTCATAAACTATTATGTGGAGAATGTATTCTCCTTTTGGAAGATCTAACGTTCCTTTTAAGAAAGGCTGACTGTCAACTGGCCAATTGGCATATCCCGTGTCAGGTTTCGCATAGAGGGCAAATTCATCATTCTCTGTCCGAGAAAGAATTCTATAAATAATTTTAGCACTAATGCTATCATTTTTACTTTTAAGCTCATATACTTCACAATAGTAAGCAGGCGACGATTGTCCTTCCAGATAAACATTCTGTGGATGGGGCATAATCACTAAGGAATTTCTAATAAATTTGCCTCCGTTTTTTGCCACATAGAGTGAATCAGCCACCCAAATAGAATCAGCCATTATCGATCGACTGATTTTTTCCTGATTAGTTTTAATAGCATGAGGTACCAAAATAAGAGTGGTTCTATCAATCCCAATTTTTTGAGAAACACTGTCCCTCACTCTTACAGAAACGATGTAATCCCCCGGCGGAAGAGATTCCCAACTAAACTGATCTACCCAAAGTAAACCCTCCACCTTCAAATTCATTGGCTGTTTGTTTATGATGGTCGCATTATCTTGAGCAACAGTCTTCATAGATTTTGCATCAAGTATTGTCACTCTTTCTTCAAAAGCAGACCAAGCCACTTCAGGATTGAGAGAATCGGAGACTGATCCTAATTTTTCAAGAGGGATGCCTAAATTAACTTTTAACTCATAAGTATCCCCTTCATTCCAGAATTTCCACCAGTCCCAGGCAAAATTCAAAGGTTTACCAAAATCAATTTCAACCTCCGCTTTAGCCATATCAATCTTTTCTGTTCTGGTTGATAAATAATCTATTAATGAAAAACTATTATCTCTGCCGTCGGCATACAGCTTGCAAGGTGCCAGTTCCCAAAAACCCGTTGCTTTATAATCCTGAAACTGGAATTTCCCGTGTTTATTATAGATCCAAACTTGAGATCTGCTTCTCATATCTTCTACTTTTTGATCCATCAGCGTAAATGCTTTTTTGCCAAATGAGGATATTTGCTCAAAATCACCATGGCGATCAGAGTAATAATCAGCCGGTTCTATACCATCAGGTTCTCCGTATAAAATATATACATCACCGCGATCGTCCCAGGGTTTTTGCCCAAAAATGGTATGATAAAAGGTAAGGACATGTTGAACTCTCTGGTTAAACTCTTCTTTGAATTCATTCACCTCGGTAGTGAGATCCGGGTCTTGTCTCTTCCGCCATATTCTTAGCCATTCTTCTCTAAGCGAATCCGGAAGCAAAAGAAATGTGGTTATTTCCGCTTTAGACGCCACGACCTTAAATGAGTGATAGAAAATTTTTCCTTCCTCTGTTTTTAGTAACTCATCTCTTTTTTTGTTCTGGAGTTTTTTAATAAAACCTCTTCTATCTTTTTCGTCTTTGAGAGACAAATATTTTGTTTGAGACAGAGGATCACTTAAAAAAGTATGATAGATTGCTTTTTCTTCGGCGTTTAGGGCTTGATACCTTCTGCCCCAGAATTCTTTCCAAATAAAATCTCTTTCAGATTCTAAAACTGGGGTCAGATGATATAGGAGATATGTCTTTAACTCCTCGGGGGTAGCTTTAGCCTTTTTTAAAAGCTTGTATTCCTCTTGTTCTTTTGGATTGAGATTCTTAGGTGAGAGAGGGCCTGTGGCGGCACAACTTATAACCAGTAAGGTTAGGAATATTCCTAAGAATAGTGCTAAATAAAAGCTCTTTTTCACTTTTTTCTCCCTCCTATTCTAAGAGAGAGGTATGCCATGTATCTGTTTACATCAGACAGCCTTTAATTCTACTCAAAACTTGGTTCCACGATCTTTCCTATAAAAAGTATGGTTTGAGATTGATTTTCTCGAATCATAAACACAAATGGTCGATTCACTCGCATCCGAAAACCAGAGGGGCCCGGCCCCAATGTCCCCTCAACGGAAGTAACGGCTGCCGCTTCAGTGCCTTCTTCGTTCACCTCCACAAATGTTTTATGTTTCACAGTATCAATCCAGATGCCACCTGGCTTGTACATTTTGGTAAAGTCCGCCCGGTAAGGATCGAAAGCGATTTCCATTCCCATAGTTCTCAACACGCTGTTTAACCCGAATTCACACTCCAGCTTGAACCTTGGAAGGAACAACTCAAGCGATTGCTTGGAGAAACTGTTCATCCACTTGTCCCAGTTTTCTTGGCTGAATTCCCCTACCAGAGAATCGATATCGGTTTGAGGCTTTGGAAGGAAAACAGTCATGCTGAAATCACCATCGCCGTAGGGCAAATCAATCGCTTGAAAGGCCGAGTTGGCGTAATACTGGAAATTGCCTTCCTGGGTCATCATTTTGCACGGTTTCTTAGTTCCACCAGGCAATTTGAACTCGTCGTTCTTTGTTAGGTCTTTGTCGAACTGGTAAGTCCAGATGCCTTTGAAATAGATGGCGTTGATCAGAAACATGACCATAAAGGGGTTTATGGGGTCATCCACAATTTCCTTTATTTTTCCATTGGTGTTCTCATCAACCCACGCATTGATTGTTTTTGTAGCCTGGGGATCGCCAAAATCCAGTCCGCTCACCAAGGCGTCGAAGTATCCCTTGCATAGATTGATGAATTCCTCTTCAAAATTCCAATTCTGGTGGTACCAGATGGAATTGGCAATCTTGAACTGCACCTTCGGATCGAGCCCGGTTAACAATTCTATCAAGCTTTTGTAAGATTCATTCACCTCCTCAATTGTCAAACCAGAAAGTTTTAGAGTCCTTTGCATGGCATCGCGGGTGCTTCCATTAGCGCCGTTGTTAGTCATTCCCAATGCCATGGAAACACTTAACGGAGAGATGAAAACATTTGAATCCTTTTCCTCTTTGATGATTTCCTTGAAAAGCTTGAGTCCGAATTTGTTGTCTGATTCGATCAAACTTTTTGCGTACCAAGTCGATCCGGAAGGAATTTCATCCTCAGTTGAGACGGGATTCTTGGTGCATTGTAATAATGCAACGCCGATTAGGAACACGAGCAAGACATTCAGTTTTTTAAACATGATATACTCCTTTCTTTTTGAAATTATAATTCATACGGGCGGAATTTCAATCCCCATTACTTTTGTATAAGCTACGCCCAACCCTGGATTTGAATTTGGGATACTATCAAAGTTTTAACCTATTCAAAAACAGGCTCCACGATCTTTCCTATAAAAAGTATGGTTTGAGATTGATTTTCTCGAATCACAAACACAAATGGTCGATTCACTCGCATCCGAAAACCAGAGGGGCCCGGCCCCAATGTCCCCTCAACGGAAGTAACGGCTGCCGCTTCAGTGCCTTCTTCGTTCACCTCCACAAATGTTTTATGTTTCACAGTATCAATCCACACTCCACCCTCTCTATACATTTTGGTAAAGTCAGCTTGGTAAGGATTGAAAGCGATTTCCATTCCCATTACCTTCAGTATATCATTCAATCCCCGTTCATATTCGAGTTTGAACTTTGGAATGTGGATATCCCCAGAATCACTTGAAAAACAACTCAACCAATAATTGAAGTTCTCATGATCAAATTTCATAATCAGAGAATCGACACAAGCTCCATAGGTTGGAAGAAAAATGGTCATGCTAAAGCGCCTCTCACCATAAGGTAAATCAACGGCTTTGAAATCATCATTCGAGAAATATTTGTATAGGCTTCTCTGCGACATCACCTGGCAAAGCTTTCTTGAACCATCAGGCAACGTAAACCAGTCATCTGTGGTCAAGTTTTCATCAAACTGGTAAGTCCAGGTGCCTTTGAAATAGATGGCGTTAATCAGAAACATCACCGTCAAAGGATGAATTGGGGCATCCACAATTTCTTTGATCTTCCCGTTGGTATTCTCATCAACCCATGCATTGATTATTTTTGCGGCATTTGGGTCGCTAAAGTCCAGTCCGCTTACTAAGGCATTAAAGTATTCCTTACATAGATTGAGGAACTCCTCTTCCGGGGTTAGGCTCTGACGGTACCAAATCGAATTCGCAATCTGGAACTGCACTTTGGGATCGAGTCCAGTCAACAACTTGATCAAATTCTTGTAGGATACATTTACCTCTTGAATCGTCAAACCAGAAAGTTCCAAAGTCTTTTGCATCGCCTCTTGGGTGCTTCCATTGGCGCCGTTGTAAGTCATTCCCAATGCCATGGAAACGCTCAACGGAGAGATAAAAACGTTTTTATCCTTTTCCTCTTTAATAATTTCCTTGAAAAGTTTGAGCCCGAATTTGTTGTCTGATTCGACCAAACCCGGTGCGAACCAGGTCGATCCCGGCGTAGGATCATCCTTCGCTGTATCAGGAGTTGAAACCGGATTCTTTGAACATTGCAAGAGACAAATGCCGATTAAGAGCACGAGAAAAAGATTTAGTCTTTTAAACATGATATACTCCTTTCTTTTTGAAATTATAATTCATACGGGGCGGAATTTCAATTCCCATCACTCTTGTATAGGCTACGCTCAATCCTGGATTTGAATTTGGGATCTCTCTTGGTATTTTACTAAGGGGAGCATATAATTGTTTACATCCCCCCTTTAGAAAAAGGGGGGAAAGGGGGGATTTGAAACTTGGAAAATCCCCCTAAATCCCCCTTTACTAAAGGGGGATTCGTATGAATGCATACGCATTTCAAGTCAAGCCAAAAACAGGTGTGGGAGAAAAAATCAATGCGAAGCATTCATACGAATAATAAGATGTAAACTGTTTCCTGCTCCTCTTAGTAACCTCCTTGAATTTGATGATCGTTGTTTTCGTTTTCCAAATAGATCATTTGATCAGAGCACGAATTCTTACAGCGAGTTTGATAATTGTTGCCAAGAACTCTTCAAACACCTGCCCTTACTTTTACTAAACAAACATTGTGCCAAGTTTTATTCTTGCATAATTCATTTAGCAAGTGGTTATGAAACAAAGGGATATGGCGGGGGATCTATTGTATCATTTAGGTAATCTGAGTTTCAAATCGCCAATTTTGGCGAAGTTAAAATCTGATGCGATTCGCAATTTGTGCTAAGTATCAAAACTTAATTAGGTTACACAAATTCGTTGAAAATTGCGATTACAGGCAAAAGATGTGGGAGCTTCTGCTTTTGGCAACGAACACTTTGTGCGTTACCTTTTTCTTCTATATCTCATGATTTGTGGCGAAGTGCACATCTGATGAACCCCTTAGGACAAGTCTTAAATGCCACATTTAAGGTAAGACCATAAAAGGTCGAGGGTAAGAGTAACCTCGACCAACAGATCGGAAGAAAAAAGATTGCGGTTCGGTAGTTGGCAGGGTGACCGAGAACTCCAATTGTGTCATTCTGAACGGAGCCCTTTGGCACTTGTCACCCTGAGCGAAGCCTTGCCTAAGGCGGGCGAAGCGAAGGGTCTGGAGTGCCTCAGGGTAAACTCCGCGGAGTGAAGAATCTTGGTTTTATGCGGGTTGGGAAGCGAGATTCTTCCCCATATGGGTCAGAATGACAATTCTCAGTCATCCTTTTGGCACACGGCATAAGACACAGAACTTTTTTCTTGACAAACCTTAAAGAGCAACATAAATTAAGACAAGTTATGTATGGTTTAAATTTTAGCGTTGAAAAACAAGAGGCACAAAAGGGATTTTAATTAATGACCGTTCCAGCAGAGAGCAAAACATATCTTGACCTTTGCCAAAAGATAGCTGAACTTAGGTCCGCTTTCAAAACCAGGTACCAAAAGGGTATAGAAATCCTGGATGAGGAGATTCAAAAACGGGTAGAGGAAAACAAGCCCCTTTTAGACATCCAAGATTTAAAGATAGAAAAAAAGCTTCTGGATGAGTTTTCGCGAGATTTCCTTCCTCTTCTGGAAAAACACGATGTTTTTAGCCAGGAGGAAATCCGAATTTTTCTTGCCAATAAAGAAAAAATTAATTTGAGCAAACTTGTGCGTTCAATCCTCTCTAAAGATTTACACAACCTAAGATCTCTGTCCACCCAATATCAGGTCGGGACAGATTTTTTCATATTCGTTGGTCTGAACCTGAGCCAGGCTGTGCTTGAACTTTGTGCAAGCGAACTCAAACAGAAGGTGGATCAAGAAAATTGGCTCAAGGGTAATTGTCCGGTTTGTGGAAGTTACCCCGCCATTGAAAAACTGAGAAAAGATGATGGTAAAAGAATACTGCGGTGTGGTTTCTGCGCAACCGAGTGGCATCACAAAAGGATTATGTGTCCCTTCTGTGGCAACGAAGATCACAATAGCTTGAGATATTTCTTTATAGATGAAGGTTCATCTACGGAAAAATCTGCTTTCCGGGTGGATGTATGTGACAAATGCAAAAGATATATCAAGACGATAGATGAAAGAAAGCTTCCCCAATCTGAAAAGCCTGATTTATACCTGGAGAATCTCAATACCATATACCTGGATGTTTTGGCTCAAAAGGATGGTTACAAAAGCCCCACTTACTGGATGGTGGCACCCTCTGAGGATTTATTTGTCTGAGAGTCCATGTGAAAAAAATCACAAGATGTGAACTTTTTAAACAAAGTCTTGGAGGGAGGTGACAGTTTATGAAAAAATCAAGGCTGGCCGTCGTCTTTTTGGTGATCCTGTTGTTGATATTCGTCTGGGCTTTCGCGCAGACCTCGAAGAAACCAGCTCCAAAGAAGGTGGAACCGACAGCTTTTCAGACCAGATGCTCGATTTGCCATTCCTTGAGTGAAGTTAGAACGGGGATGGAGAAAATCATCACGGACATGCACAAGAAAGCAGGTGTAGAAATCAGCAAGAAGTCTTTGAAGGAAATTGAAGCCACTTTCACTCTGCTTCCCATGGAAGATCCACATAAAGGACTCTTTCAGGAGAAGTGCGGCAAATGCCATTCCGTGGATAAGGTGGTCATGGCTCATCAGACCACAGATGAAGCAGGGATGAAAGAGGTCATCGAAAAGATGGCAAAGAAGGAGAAGTCTGGAATCTCAAAGGAGGAAATTGAAAAAATTCATGAGTCTATGATGATACTAAACGAGATTTACGAACCGGATGTAGAATTGAAAAAAGAAGAGAAAAAATAAAAGGAAAAACTCTTAAGGAGGTGAAGAAAACATATGAAAATCTCAAGAAGGGGTTTTCTAAAAATCTCCGGGGGAGTGACAACCGGGGCGGTTTTGGGCACCTTCGGAGTTCATCTTAAAAGCTCACAGGCACACGCCCAAACGCTAAAGACCAAGTATGCTAAGGAAACCACCACCATTTGTCCATATTGTGGTGTGGGATGCAGTGAGATCGTGTCGGTGAGCCAAGGCAAGGTGATCAACATCGAGGGCGATCCAGACCATCCCATCAACCAAGGCTCACTTTGCAGTAAGGGAGAGGCTCTAATTCAGGTGGCTAACAACGAAAGAAGGATGACCAAAGTTTTGTATAGAGCTCCTTTCAGCGACAAGTGGGAGGAGAAGAGTTGGGATTGGGCTCTGCCAGAGATCGCCAAAAGGATAAAGAAGACCAGAGACGAGAACTGGATGGCAAAGGATACAAAGGGACGGGTGGTCAATCGCACCGAAACCCTGGCCGGATTAGGTGGTGCCTCTTTAGATAATGAAGAGTGCTATCTCTGGTCCAAGTTAGCCCGTGCTTTGGGCATAGTCTATTTAGAACATCAGGCGCGTATATGACACTCTGCCACAGTCGCCAGTTTGGCGGAAACTTACGGCAGAGGGGCAATGACCAACCACTGGATCGATATCAAAAATGCGGATTGCATCATGATCATCGGTTCCAACGCAGCAGAAAATCATCCCATCTCCTTCAGATGGGTTACCAAGGCGATGGAGAACGGCGCCAAGCTCATCAGCGTTGATCCACGCTTCACCCGCACTTCATCCAGAGCAGATATCTATGCACCTATAAGATCGGGAAGCGATATCGCTTTCGTCAACGGGTTGATGAACTACATCATACATAACAATCTTTACAACAAGGATTATCTGGTAGATCACACCAACGCCAGCTTCCTGGTTAACCCGAAATTCGGATTCTCCAATGGCCTTTTCACCGGTTACGATACAGCCAAGAGGATGTATGCCAAAGACACCTGGCAGTATCAGCTTGACGAGAATGGAAATCCCCAAAAGGATCCTACCCTGCAAGACCCCAATTGTGTGTTCCAGCTTCTAAAGAAGCACCTTTCCCGATACACTCTGGAGAAGGTCTCCAGCATCACCGGATGCCCCACAGAGTTGATTGTGGAGGTGGCAAAAACTTACGGAGCAACCGGAGCCAAGGACAAATCCGCAACCATCATGTATGCAATGGGGACTACTCAGCATACCGTGGGGACGCAGAACGTGCGCACCTATGCCATGCTTCAGCTTCTTCTGGGAAACGTGGGAGTTGCTGGCGGAGGAATCAATGCGCTGAGAGGGGAGTCTAATGTTCAGGGCTCCACTGATATGGCTCTTCTGTTCCATATTATTCCCGGTTATCTTAAGACTCCGAGAGTGGAGAACCAGACCTTGGCCGAATACTTGGAAAAGTGGACGCCCAAGTCGAATGATCCCAAGAGTGCTAATTGGTGGCAGCACACACCCAAGTACGTGGTCAGCCTTCTTAAGGCCTTCTGGGGAGATAAGGCGCAAAAGGACAATGAATTCTGTTATCAATATCTTCCAAAATTGAGTGCTAATTGCGACCACATAGCCATGTTCGAAGCCATGTATGATGGGGTGATTAAGGGACTGATCTGCATGGGACAGAATCCAGCCGTGGCTGGACCCAATGTCTTGAAGGAGAGAAAGGCGCTGGAAAGGTTGGATTGGCTGGTCGCAGTAGACCTCTGGGAGACCGAAACCGCGGGTTTCTGGGCTGAGCCGGGAGTGGATGCCAAGAAGATAAAAACAGAAGTATTCATGTTGCCCGCTGCCGCCTCCATGGAGAAGGAGGGGAGCATCACCAACAGCGGTCGCTGGATGCAGTGGAGATATCAGGCGGTTCATCCTCCGGGAAATGCCAAATCCGACCTGTGGATACTTGACCGACTCTATAAAGAGTTGAAGAAACTCTATGCCAGCGAAGGTGGTGCGTTCCCTGATCCCATAGTAAACCTGAATTGGAATTATGGTGCAGGAGAAGAGCCAGACGTGCATTTAGTAGCTAAAGACATCAATGGCTATGATCTCACGACTGGCAAATTGCTTCCATCCTTTGCCAAACTCAACGACGATGGTACTACCTCTTCAGGCAACTGGTTGTATTGCGCCAGTTACACAGAAGATGGGAATATGGCGGCTCGCAGGGATCCCACAGATGCACCCAACAAGATCGGACTGTATCCCAAGTGGTCCTGGTGCTGGCCGGTAAACAGAAGGATCATCTACAACCGGGCCTCATGTGACCTTCAAGGAAACCCGTATGCTCCTCATAAGTGGGTGGTCAAATGGAACCCAGAGGAGAAAAAATGGATAGGCGATGTGCCTGACGGTGGTTGGCCTCCAGGAGAGAAATACTCATTCATCATGAAACCTGAGGGTTATGCTCGACTGTTTGGCTTTGGCCTTGCTGATGGTCCCTTCCCTGAGCACTACGAGCCTCTTGAGGCACCGGTCAAGAATGCCATGACCTCTCAGCAGACCAACCCTGTTATCAAGATATGGACTGGTGAGATGGACGATATAGGCACAGTCGAAAAGTTCCCGATTATCGCTACCACTTATCGGGTCACCGAACACTGGCAGGCAGGTCAGATGACCAGAAACAATCCTTGGTTGGTAGAGCTTATGCCCGACATGTTCGTGGAGATGAGCAAATCTTTGGCTCAAGCCAAGGGAGTTAAGAATGGAGATAGGGTGCGGGTATCCACTGCGCGGGGACATATAGTTGCTTATGCGGTGGTGACCAGCCGGTTCAAGCCATTCAGGCTGAATGGAAAGGCGTATGAACAGATCGGTCTTCCCTGGCATTTCGGTTTCAAGGGATTGGCAAAGGGAGATAGTGCCAACAGCTTGACTCCCCATGTGGGGGATGCCAACACTAACATTCCTGAATACAAAGCGTTCCTCTGCGACATCGAAAAGGAGGTGGGATAATATGGCAGAAAAAGCGATGCTTCTGGATATGGAGAAATGCATAGCCTGCCGCGCATGTCAGGTGGCTTGCAAACAATGGAATGAGCTTCCGGGCGAGAAGACCACCTTCTTTGCGGCAGCAGGCGGCTACCAGAATCCAATTGGACTTTCTCCCAAGACTTACACCCTGGTGAAGTTTTACGAGGTAGAAGAGCAGAACAAATTAAAATGGCTTTTCCGGGTGCACCGGTGTATGCAGTGCGTTGATCCGGCATGCGTAAAAGCCTGTCCAGTAAGCCCCAAAGCCATGACTCGGGATGAGAAGACCGGAGCAATATATGTGAATCGGGAACTCTGCATAGGCTGTGGCGCCTGTCGGGAATATTGTCCTTTCACCGTCCCGGTGATTGACACTGAAGCCGGCAAATCAACCAAATGCACTTTTTGCTTTGACCGCCTGGCCGATGGAATTGAACCGGCCTGTGCCAAGGCCTGTCCCACCGACTGTCTGGTTTTCGGTGAAAGAGATCAGATACTCGAGATGGCTCACAAGGCAAAAGCAAGGTTGGAGAAAAAAGGAAGACATCCTGTAATCTACGGAGAGAAGGAACTTGGCACGGGGACCAAAAAGATCTACGTGCTTCCCGAACCTCTGGATTACTATCCGGATGTTATCAAGAACCCGAAGGTTTCAGAAGATCTGGGCTTCTTCCACCAGATGCTGAAACCCTTCGGCACTCTGACCTTAACCGCTTCCTTGGTGGGAATGGTACTGGCCAAGATGAAGGAGGCAAAAGAGAAAGACAAGGTCAAGCCTTCTTGACATTCACAGATTAATCCTTATGGATAAAAAGGAGATGTTATGATGGACAAAAAGAAGCTGATTTTAGGCATAATCCTTTTCGGATCGATCTGGGGAGGCCTGGAGGCTTTGGGAATCAGGGCGATGAGAGGGGTGGAGTTCTTCCCCACCTCGCCGGTCCTGGCTTTGGGCGCTATTATAATCCTATCCGCCTCCCGTTTGATCTTGAAGCGTCCGGGAACCACCTTAGCCTGTGGTGTGGTGGCAGCGGGCTTTAAGGTCCTATGTCTACCTACCATATTTTTCTGTCAGGTTACTGCAGTCCTTCTCACTGCTGCCATTATAGACTTAGCGTTCACCTGGGCTGAGAGCAGAAAACTGTCCAGTTGGTTATCCTGGGGGTTTGTTGGCCTGGGAGCCTCTTATTTGAATTATATAGTATTTGGCTTGGTCAATACCTACCTGCTCAAAAATATCTACTGGGTGGAGGGTGTCCACAGGATAGCAGATTATGTGCTGATAAGTGGAACCTATGCCGCCCTTTTGAGCTTTCTGGGAATACTTCTGGGAAGAGAATTAGGCAAGCGGACAGAACCTTTATTTAGCCGAATGGAGCAGATCGAGGCGAAAGCTTTCAGTGGCGGAATTATCCTGGCCTCCCTGGGCTTTTGGCTTCTGGGAATTTTTCTTTATAGATAATTTCCTGCTTTAGGCTCAGTAGACTTGTGGCAGGAGGAGAAGAAACCGAGTTGTGAAATCTCTTTTTCTCCTGCCTTTCTATTTTCTTTTGGACACGAGGGAATGGGTTATTAAAAAAACAGAGTCTTCTTCTACCTCACCCCCTATCCCCCTCTCCATGAAGAGAGTGTGTCATAATGTCATTCTGAGGCGTTAGCCGAAGAATCTCTATTTTGCAACTTATTGTAACTACGAGATTCTTCGCTTCGCTCAGAATGACAGAAGCAGGTTTTTGAGAATTGTGACACAGTCTGGAAATGGAGAGGGGGAACAAAGGGGGTGAGGTTTTCAACATGTTAACTTCGTTAAGTCCTTAAGAATCTTTTTTCTATGAATCTCGTTTGAGTCAACTGACAACTGAGCTGTGGACTTATTAGGAATCTCAGCTACTAAAGTGGAAAAGAACCGAAAAATAGAGTTTTTTGATACAAAGAAAGAAGCATGAAAGACAAAGTTAAAATCTATACCGCTACCAAAATCGAAAAAGGTAAGCGTCAGCAAATAAGCGAAAGGGTTGTAGAAGAGGCTGTTTTGCGCATCTTCTTAAACCAGCAGGAAGTAGTGGCTCTTTTCTGTACTCCATACGATCAAGTCTATCTTGCCGTAGGCTTTTTGATTTCCGAGGGATTTTTGAAAAGTAAGGAAATCAAAAGCATAGATTCCTCAGAAGAGAGAGTAACCGTTTATACTGACTCCTCCTATAAGATTCCAGAAGGTTCCCCACTGAGAGGTGTCCTCACTTCGGAATGTGGGAAAGGAAAAAATTTTGCTAACTGGGAGGAGATAAATCCGCTTGAAGATATTCTCGTTGATCTGAATTTCACCTTAAGATCGGATGAGGTATTTAAGGTCATGTCACAGTTTGAAAAAAGATCCGAGCTTTTCAGGCAAACTGCAGGCGTTCACAGTGCCGCGCTGGCACAAAGAGGTGGCATTATTCTGTTTAATGAGGACATCAGCAGGCATAATGCTGTGGACAAGGTGATGGGTGAGAGCTTCCTGAAAGAGATTGAACTGGAAGATAAGTTTCTGGTGATAAGCGGAAGGGTATCCTCGGATATAGTATCCAAGCTCTGGAACTGTGGATTAAGTATGGTAGTTTCCCGAACCGCACCTACCAGCCTGGCAGTGAATATGGCTCAAAAATTGGGGATAACTCTGGTCGGATTTGCGCGGGGCAAGAGGATGAATGTGTATAGTTTTCCGGTGAGAATTAAGTGACGAGATGACCTAAGGCTTTGCATGAGCGTTCAAATCAAAGCGTAACCTCAAATCCCAATTAGAAATTCAGATGTTCCCCAAAGGATTTCTTGTATAAGTTCAGATTTACAACAAAAGCTAAAACCGTGGCTTTTTACCTCTCCCCCTTTTATTCCCTCTCTCCCTCGTCTCTGGCGGGATTTTCAATCACCGCCGTTGGCGGGATCTTCGACATGAAATGGAGAGGGGGATAGGGGGTGAGGTTTTCATACTGTTAGTTTTTAATCATTCTCGCCGATTTTCCCCAATCCTTCTGGAATATTTTTTTCAATATGGTCTGCCAGCTCGGTGATCTGATGCGTGGAAAAAACCGGAACCGAAACATCAATTCTTCCATCGCAAACAATGGCTTTCAGGTTATCCTGGGGCGTGCAGAGAGTGGCTTGATCACGGGAGTAATCCATCACCTCGATTTTGGGATAAGAGGAGTCTTTGAATCCTTCTCCTATGATTAGATCATAACCTTCAAAAAGAAATCTGAAAAGCTTTTCTGTATTTTTCGTGGGCAAGTGATCAGAAAAAAAGGCGATTTTATTAGGTGATAAAATCAAGGTGCTTTCTGCCCCGGCCTGAGCATGTCTGAATGAGTCCTTTCCTGGAGTGTCAAACACATGATCACCGGTGGTATATTTAATGCTCCCCACTTTATATCCTCTGCTTTTGAATTCAGGGATTAGTTTCTCCACCAGTCTGGTTTTCCCTCTTTTTTTTCTCCCTACCACCAGAAGGATTCTCATTTTCCCAAGCTCCCTTTAAATTCCTTTAAGGAATGTAAATTAGAATCTGGAATTAGGCAAGAATTATTTCCCCAGTCAAAGCTTGGCCGACCAGGAAGGTGGAAATGCTGTCAAGGCAGACCAGCACCTAACTTATTAAGGAGAGCATTAAGTTGTTTACGTACCGGATGGGATAAACCCTTTTAGTTTTCGTTACTTACTAAGAGGAGCAGTAAACAGTTTATATCTTATTATTCGTATGAATGTGCGTATGCACTCATACGAGCTTCGCATTGATTTTTTCTCTCCCACCTGTTTTGGGCTTGACTTGAAATTCGTATGAATGCATACGCATCCCCCTTTAGCAAAGGGGGATTTAGGGGAATTTTTCAAGTTTCAAATCCCACATCCCCCCCATTTCTTTAAGGGGGATGTAAACAATTATATGCTCCCCTTAGTAACTCTGTCCCAAAAGCGAACTATTTTATGCTCTCAGTAATAAGTTAGTTGCTGGTCGCCACCTCACCTGCGGGCTATGGCTACTCAACGAATGCTCTCCAAATTCGGTTTCGCAAAAAATGACGACTAAAGCTTGTCTCATGCCCGATTTGAAAAAAATAAAAATATTCTTGCAAAATCTGCTTGACAATCACTTTGAAAACCAATATAATTTATACTCGATTTGGGTGGCTTCACCCTTGGATGAGGTGGAGCAGAAAGAGTTGAAAAATTAACTTTAACCAGGGAGTAAGATAAAATGAGGTCAAAGCTTTCAGGTTTAATCATACTGGTTTTTCTGTTCGTCTCCGTATCAGCCTCAGGCGAGCAGAAGTTTAAAGGAGTAGAGGTGGATACCACCGAATATTTCACCATACAGAATTATCTTCTTTCTCCGTTTCCATTGACCGATTGCAATTTTCTGGGGGGCGGAGCTAAAGCCAGAGGGATGGGGGGTGCATTTTTTGCCGTCTCGGATGACCCCACCGCCACCTCGTGGAATCCCGCCGGGCTTACCCAGTTAGACAAGGCTCAGATGAACTTAAGCTTCAGTTCTTATATGGGCCGAACAGAGTATACCTCCACCCTTGATTCGCCTGATTTTGATTACAGCTTTGGTGACGAACTGAAGTATGATGAAAATGCCATTTCATTTGCCAGTGTTGCCATTCCATTTAAGATCAGGGACAAAGAACTAGTAGGAGGCGTATTTTACCAGAGATTGGCAGACATTAGTCAGGAGAACAGGCATGCTCTGATAATGGATAGCGTGGTCTATGTTGATACCACTATTAAAAATTTTGTGCTTCCTCCGATAGATGAGAAGGTGACGGGTAAATTAGATGTAGTTAACATCTCCTTAGGGGGAAAGCTTTTTGAGTCTCTTTCTCTGGGAGTTGGTGTTAACATCTATGCCGGAAATTTTACCAGTGATTTGAGTTTCTTTTCTCCGCTTTTGTACATAGTCGATGCGCCTTTAGTTGATATTACTGGGAATAATGGAAGAAGGTTTCATCCCCACGTCGTCAGCGACTATTCCGGATTCAATTTTACCTTAGGACTTATGTATATGTGGGATAAGTTGCGCTTGGCCGGAGTTGTAAAGACCCCTTTCACCCTGAAAGAGGAAAACGACGTAAAGCTTTACAAAGATTTCATTCAGTTGGGTGTAAAAGTTGAGGAGTCCAGTTTACCCCAATACGAAAGATCACCCCTCCCCAAAACCGACAGAAAGTGGGATATGCCCACCATGATAGGTTTTGGTACGTCCTATCAAATAAATGCACTGACACTTGCCGCGGATGTGGAATTCAGGAATTACTCCAAGACTGAGGTTACTTATCGGAGGAACATTGCCAATCCTGAAGACGAGGAGGTAACCACCGGCGATTATTTGACAGATAAATGGTGGGGAAGCGAGGAGAACGAGCCACCTTTTGTGCCCAGTTTGGAGTGGAGAGACCTGACCCAGTTTCGCATTGGGGCTGAATATATGATCAACACCCAATTTGGAAGCATTCCCATAAGAGTTGGTTTCAGAAACGATCCCAAACTTTTCAAAACTCGGCTCGACTCCAGCCAGGTGTATCTTCGAATGGACATGTATCCCTCCATTCCCGATACGGTCTATGTACCTATGTTTGTGCAATCCAACTACGGCGTTGAGAATGGTTCTTGGGTAAATGGCAATGTTTTCACCTTCGGAACCGGGATAGCTTGGAGCCAGATAAAGTTTGATATCACTTATGAATATGCTAGCTATGACGATGTTAATAAAGATATCAGCACTGGGCTAATACCTTTTGACCGGGAGGACAAGGTGCTTTTGGAGCCGTTGGAAACAAACAAGTTTTCCAATGTGGAAAATAACAAATACAGCCGCATAATGATAAGCTTTACCGGATTTTTCTAAAAAAGTGGAAGAAAACAAAAAGCGAAGTCTTCCCCTGAAAAGAAGGAGGAGGCTTCGCTTTTTTTATATGAAACGACAGTTACAACAGGAACTGCTCTTCAGCCTAAATCACTCCCAAGATCAATAGACCAGAATCCAAAGGATTTGAACCAAAAAGCAAAACCATGGGTGTTTTCTACCTTACCCCTTTGTTCTCTTCTCCCTCAGAGGGATGAATCCGTTTCATGTTGAAAATCCCGCCAGAGGTGGGGGAGAGGGGACAGTAGGCAAGGTGGTGGCTCATGACAATAACCCCCGAACATAAAAAAATGCTTGCTTTGATGAGATTTTCTCTTAAATTTTAAAACTTAGAGTTAAGGAGTTCAAAAAAGATAGCGTAAGAAGTAAAATTTTTTTGTGCACCTTTTTAAACCTGAGTTTGTCGACTTAAAATAAGGAGATATGTATGAGTCCTCATAGGATTACCAAAAAGGAGATGAAGCAGGACAAATTTGTCACCTCCTCTCTGAAGATAAGTGAATGGATACAGAAACACTTAAATGAGGTGCTTGTGGGGGCAGGAGGTGTAATTTTAGTTGCGGTGATATTGTTCTTTATCCTCTCCTCTCAAGCTAAAAGGGAACGAAAGGCATCTGAGCTTCTGGGAAGGGCAAATCTGGAGCTTCAGGCCGGGAACATTGGACAAGCGGTGACTGATCTTCAAATGGTGGTGAACAAGTATGGTAGTACGAAAAGAGCGGGACAAGCATCGTTCCTTTTGGCCTCCGCATATTTCTATGCTAAGGATTATGTTCAGGCGCAGTCCACGTTTGAGAAATACCTGAAGAAATATAAAAAGGATCATTTGCTTGCCGCATCAGCTCAGGCGGGGATCGCAGATTGCCACATGCAGAGGGGTAACTTTATCCAGGCGGGAGAGAACTTTGCAAAAGCGGCTTCTTTAAGTTCCCAAAGTTTTCTGGCACCTCAATATCTTCTCCAGGCGGCTTCTGCTTATCTCAAAGCCAATCAAAAGGACAAAGCCAAGGAGATGTTGAACAGATTGATAGAAGAGCATCCTGATTCACCGGAGGTCCAGAGAGCAAAGATACAACTGGCGGAAAACCTTTGATAGAAATTCGCATGACCGCAAGAAAGGAAGTTTCTTCTAAAACATCTGAGAACCAAGGGGGTAGAAATTCCTCTCCACTGTCGATAGCTTTCCTGTGGCACATGCACCAGCCATATTACAAGGATGCGAAGACCGGCCAGTATCAAATGCCCTGGGTGCGCCTGCATGGTATTAAGGATTACTATGACATGGTGGCGGTGTTAGATCAGTTCCCGCAAATTCGCTCAACCTTCAATCTGGTTCCCTCTTTAATCGAACAGATTCAGGATTATGCGCAAAACGAAGTCTACGATGAGCATCTGCTTCTGACTGAAAGACCCGCCAAAGATCTAACCGATGCGGAGAAGGAGAAGATACTTTCCGGCTTCTTTAACTGTAATTTCCAAACCATGATCTATCCTTATCCCCGCTTCTATCAACTCTTCGAGAAAAGGGGAGAGGATCCGCAAAAGGTGAAATCAAAAGTCCGTAATTTTGACGTGCAGGATTTTCTGGACTTGCAAGTCTGGTCCAATCTGGTGTGGATAGATCCAATTTTTAAAACAGATCCTCTCATCTCTTCCTTGCTCAAAAAGGGGAGAGGTTTTACTGAAGAAGAGAAGAGGAAGCTGATCCTCAAGCAAAGGAAGATTCTGGGAAAGACCCTTCCTAAATATAAGGAATTGCAAGATAAGGGACAGATTGAGATAACCTTTTCTCCCTATTTTCATCCCATTGCACCCTTGATCTGTGACACCACCATAGCCCAATTTGCCCTTCCCCATATTCAGTTGCCTCAAGAGAGATTTTCTCATCCGGAAGACGTGGAAGCTCAGATCGATCGAGGTATCAAATTGTATGAGAAAACCTTTGGCAGAAAACCTAAGGGAATGTGGCCCTCAGAAGGAAGCGTAAGCGAGCAAATCCTTCCTTTGGTAACAAAGTTCGGGGTGAAATGGATAGCCACCGATGAGGAGATTTTATTTCATAGTCTTAGGATGAAGAAGAGAGGAGAGATCAGGGCTTATCCAAAAGATCCTAATCTCCTTTACAATCCTTATAAGATAGCTGTGGAAAACAAAGAACTTTTCATACTATTTCGAGACCATACGCTTTCCGATCTCATAGGATTTGTTTACTCCAGTTGGGATGCAGAAGAAGCCGTCGATGATTTTGTCAAACGATTACACAAAATAAGGGACATGATCCCTGAAGACAATCTGCCCAACTCTGTTGTCCCCATCATCCTGGATGGGGAGAATTGTTGGGAATACTACAAAAACGATGGGCACGATTTTTTGTCCACACTTTACACCAGGCTTTCTGAGGACAGACTACTTCGCACTACCACCATAAATGACTTTCTGCAAAAATCGAGCCAACCCCAAAGGCTTTCTCATCTGTTTGCCGGTTCATGGATAAACCATAATTTCAGAATATGGATCGGGCATCCGGAGGATAACTTAGCCTGGGATTTGCTGAAAAAGACCCGGGATGCTTTAGTTGAATTTGAAAAGATGAGAGAAAAAAACTCTGAGACAGAAGAAATTCTAAAAAAGGCATGGAAAGAAATTTACATTGCTGAAGGAAGTGATTGGAATTGGTGGTATGGGGATGAACATCAGAGTTCGGGCACAGAGGAGTTTGACAGAATCTTCAGGTCACATCTGCTTTACGTTTATGAGTTGATCAATCAAGAGCCCCCGGAGGAGCTTTATCAACCCATCAAGTCTAAGTTTGTTTCTACTTATTTTCTCCCACCCACCGGCTACCTAAAGCCGACAATTGATGGGAAGAGGACCCATTATTATGAATGGCAACAGGCAGGATTTTTTGACCCTCGCAAGGCGGGAGGGACAATGCACCAGGTCTCCTCGTTGGTTACAGGTATTTACTTTGGTTCGGATGAAAGTAAAATTTATTTTAGAGTGGATACCACAATATTTAGAGAAAAGTTTGACCAAGAAGGATATGAGTTTACCTTCGAACTTTTGGAACCTTCCAGATATAAGATCTCTCTGAAAGATGGAAAAGCGATCCTTTTTCAACGAATAAATGAAAACGAATGGAGATTGATTTCCTCTGAGTTAGAGTTTTCCTTTTTAAAGATAATGGAGGTGGCAGTGCCAATGAGTCTTCTGCAGTTTAAAGAAAAGAAGGAGATATGGTTTCGACTGATAGGGGAGAGGCAGAAAAAAGAAATAGAGAGATGGCCAGCTATGGATGTGATCAAATTCGATCTGCCCAGTCAAAAGGGAACACCAATATTCTGGGAAGTGTAAAGCTCATAAAGAAAAAAATATTATCAGGAGGAATAATGTCTGAGCAAATTTTTGGCACAGATGAAGGTGAAGAAAAAGCTAAAGAGACCGCACAACCAGAGACAGATGAGGAGGCAAAAAAGAAGATGATAGAGGAGGGGAAAGCCGCGGCTATCTTAGGCTATATTCCGTTTATGTGTTTTGTCCCCTTGGTCAAGATGAAGGACAATCCCTTTGCCCTCAGGCACGGTAAACAGGGATTGGTCCTGTTTATAATCGAGATCATAGCGGTGATCTTTCTTCTTCCCAAGATAAGTGATCTGGTCTGGGGCATGGTGCTAGTGCTTTGCTTGGCCTCAGCCGTGGCCGGGATAATCTTTGTACTTCAAGGACAGAACTGGAAGATTCCCTTCATCGGAGATTTGGCGGATAAGATTAAGATTTGAGACTTGAGATTTGAGGCTGGAGAGTTTTGTTTCATCGGGACTTTGTCCTTCAGGATCTTGAGATAGTCCCGATGCACAATAACAAGGTCGGGAGATTCTTTCTTAACTATTGATATAAAGACCCCAGTTTCCGGGTAAGCTGGGCATCTTGCCCAGCGAATAAAGATGGATTATTCTTGATGCGGGGCGAGACGCCCCGCCTACCCAGACATTATTTAATTATTTGAGTAGGCTGGACAATCTTACTAATGGTAAGCTGGGCATCTTGCCCAGCGAATAAAATAGTGAAGAAGCTAAAGCACATAAACTTAGAAGGCTATGCATACTTTGTAACCACAAACATCTACCACAGGCAGAAAATATTTTCAAATTCCCCAATTGCGGATATAGTTTTATCCGCTTTGTTTTTTCTAAGGGATAAAGGTTACTATCGTCTTTATAGCTTTGTGATTATGCCTGAACATTTGCACCTTATTATTCTTCCGCAAAACAAAAAGACTGTCTCACAAATTATGCATAGCCTAAAAAGCTATACCGCGAAAAAGATCAACAATCTTTTGGGACGGAGTGAAAAAATATGGCAGGCTGGATTTTATGAAAGGATAATAAGAAACCAAGATGATTTAAGAGAAAAGGCAATCTACATAGAGAATAATCCCGTTCGCAAAAAATTGGCAGAGGAACCTGAGAAATATTTTTACAGCTCTGCTCATAACAGAGAGAGAATGGATTATTTTTAATGCGGGGCGAGACGCCCCGCCTACCGAGCTTAGAGCCACTGGTCTATACCGAGGAAGAGTCTACCAGAATGAAGAAAGAAAAGCGTCCGTTCATCCAGGGAATTTTGAAAACCGGTTAAAAGATTCTTCTTTAACTATTGACATAAAGACCTAGCCTCCAGGTAGGCTGGGCATCCTGCCCAGCGAACGAAACAGATAGATTATTTTTAATGCGGGGCGAGACGCCCCGCCTACCTTATAACGTTACCCTTAGCCTTGAGAAGGTGCTGAACCTTAGCGAAGAAACTCCGGATCCGACCACAATCTTGTAGCTGTTTCAAGGTAATGAGCGTAGTCGCTTCAGAAGGTGCTGAACCTTAGCGAAGAAACTCCAGATTCGATCATGCTTGATCCTTATAACCTCACCCCTAGCCTTCAGAAGGTGCTGAACCGCTTCTTCATAATATACTCTTGAGCCGACAATTTTATCATGCCATGTCTGTCTCTCTTTATCCCAAAGCATCCAGAAAAAACCAAAATACAGCGGGATTGTAGAGATCCATTTAAGCAATTCTCTTGCTAAGGCAAGCCCCACGCCAATTGGTTGCAGATTCTTGTTCAAAAATAGAACCCCGTTCAGTTTGCTCGCAACTGTATAACCCCGAGCACCAAGCAGATAGACACGATTGAAGACAAAGAATCCCAGACCCAGAAGTATTATTACGCCATCAAGGATCCCATTTAGAAGAGAAACTAAATAGGCAATGCCTCCCGTAACAAAAAGTAAACCATACGAATCAAGAAATAGTATGCCAAATCGGAGTGAGAACGATGCATATAATCGAGATTTTGGGACATCAGTAAAACTTGAATCAGTGGAGCTCTTTAGTTCTGCGTCCGACATATTGTCTCCTTTGTGTGAGCATTTCGAATATTCAAGAGTTAGTATAGTAGCTTAATCTGTGTAAGTCAAAGAAAAAATTAAATTCCTTGAGTAAGTCAAGAATGTAAATGTCCTATAACATATATTATGTAAACCAACTCATATTTATTAAAGTATTTCTTTAACCTCATCTCCCCCTTACTTCACCACGAGGTTAATCAATTTATTCGGCACAAATATGCTTTTGATTATTTTCTTACCCTCAATGAACTTTTTTACTTTTTCGTTCCTTAAAGCCAGCTTCTTTGCTTCTGTTTCAGGCGTATTCACCGGCAGACTCATTGTGGCTCTTAGCTTTCCATTCACCTGGACTACAAACGTGATTTCTTCCTCTTTAATCGCCTCTTGGTCATACCTGGGCCATTGAGACTTAAATATACTTTCTCTATTTCCCAACATTGCCCAGATCTCCTCAGAGAGATGAGGCGCAAATGGCGCCAGAATCTGTGCTAATCTCTCCACACAAAACCTGAAAACTTTCGACTTTTCCTTGTCTATATCGTCCATCACGTTCAGAAGCTCCATCATCGAAGCAATGGCTGTGTTGAATTGTAAGGTGCCAATATCCTCTTCAACTTTCTTTATTGTCTGGTTTAGCTTCTTGTAAGCCTTTAAATCAGAAGGGCTTATGTCCTCTTGCTTGATCCGCTCCTTCAGAGACCCCCTCCCACTTAATTGAGCAAATTTATATATCCTGTTTAGAAACCTGCTCGCTCCTACTATTCCCTCTTCACTCCATAATATCTCCCTTTCCGAAGGAGCGGCAAAATACATGGCTATTCTGGCGGTATCCGCACCATGCTTATTTATAATATCCGCAGGTGAGACAATGTTTCCTAAAGATTTGGACATAACCTGTCCTTCTTTATCCAGCACCATCCCATGATTGAAAAGCTCTGTTGCTGGCTCGTCCTTCTCCAGCCACCCGATATCGTATAGAAACTTGGTAAAGAATCTGAAATATATCAGATGTCCGCAAGCGTGTTCTATCCCGCCAATGTATTTATCCACGGGCAGCCACTCTTTAGCTTTTTCTTTTGAGAATGGCTCCTCTGGGTTATGTGCATCGGTGTATCTGAGAAAATACCAGGATGAGCAGACAAAAGTGTCCATGGTATCCGGGTCTCTTTTTGCCTTCTTTCCGCATTTAGGACAATTTACATCCATGAACTCCTCTGAATCAGCCAGAGGAGAACGCCCTTTCGGTCGAAAATCAATATCCCTCTCAGGCAATAGCACTGGCAGGTCGGATTCATTAACCGGCACCACGCCGCAGTTTTCGCAGTGAATCATGGGAATAGGCGCACCCCAGTATCTCTGACGAGAGATATTCCAATCTCTGAGCTTGTAATTGGTTTTCAGCCTACCCAACCCCTTTTCCACGACATATTGGTTTATTTTGTCTATTCCGTCAGTGGAGAAAAGACCATCAAAAATGTCGGAATTGACCATTGTCCCCGGCTCGGTGTAAGCTTCTTCTATGTTTTCTGCCAACAACTTACGGGCAGGAGGTTGAATTACTACTTTAATGGGGATACCATATTTTCGGCAGAATTCAAAATCTCTCTGATCGTGAGCAGGCACTCCCATGACTATTCCGGTGCCATAAGTAGCCAGCACATAGTCTGCCACCCATAGCTGGACCTTCTCTCCAGAAAGGGGATTTACAGCATACACTCCGGTGAAAACACCATCCTTCTCCCCTACTGCTGTTCGATCTATCTCTGACTTTTTGCTCGCTTTCTTTATGTAATCCTCCACCGCATTTTTGTGCTCTTGGTCCATTTTCAAAGTCTTGATCAGCTTGTTTTCCGGAGCAATTGCCATGAATGTGACTCCATAAATGGTATCCGGTCTGGTGGTGAAGACGGAGATTTTTTGATCGGTCCCCTCAATGGCAAAATCTATCTCCACCCCTTCGCTTTTTCCGATCCAGTTTCTCTGTAAGGTTTTTGTGTTTTCTGGCCACCCTTCAAGCTTATCTAAATCTTTCAAAAGTCTCTCAGCATAGGCGGTGATTCGGAAGAACCACTGCTTTAACTCTTTTTCTTCAACTACAGAATCGCATCTCCAGCATTTTCCCTGTATCACCTGCTCATTGGCTAACACGGTCTTGCAGTCCGGACACCAGTTCACGAAGGCAGTATCCTGATAGGCTAAATTGTGCTCAAAGAGCTTCAAAAACATCCACTGAGTCCATTTATAATACTCAGGCTCACAGGTGATGACCTCCCGACTCCAATCAAAGCTTATCCCACATCTTTTTAAAGTTGCATCGGAGACTTTTATGTTCTCCATGGTCCACTTTCTGGGATGGATCTTTCTCTCTATCGCCGCTAACTCTGCGGGCAAGCCAAAGGCATCCCAGCCGAATGGGTGGAGGACCTGATATCCATGCATCATCTTGTATCTTGCCACCGTGTCTCCAATGATGAAGTTGCGGAAGTGACCAATGTGAATGTCACCGGATGGATAGGCGTACATCACCAGCAAATAGTATTTCTTCTGTGGATGATCCGGAGCACGGTATATCTTACTCTCTTCCCACTTTTTTTGCCATTTGGATTCGATTTGTTTAAATGGATAAGATTTCACCTTCGCACCTCACGCGAGAGTGGAGTGGAACCACTTCGTCGTTACATGCAGAAACGAAGTTGGTTATACTCCTACGGCATCGTCTTTTTATGGTCCAATATCACCCGAATAATTATCGGAGAATGTGTTGTTTTGAATAATCGGAGAACCTGAGCCAACATAAATGCCCCAGTAGGCGCTATTTCGAATAATGCAATTAGAAATAGTTGGAGATGTTGCATCGATGTAAATATTGCCTGCCTGAGGAAACGGATACCAAGGAGGTGGATACACAGGAAATCCCCCATATTCAATCACACAATAATTGAGGATCGAGTTCTGGGTAGAGCTATACAATTGTATGCCGCGCCAATCGCCAGGTTCAGGGGTTAAATCAGCTGAAGTGAAGATTATAGGTTTATCGAAGGTCCCATTGGCAACGAGTGTGCCGTGGCCCAAAAGACTCACACTCAAACGCCCATCCCCAATTCGTCGATCGAATTTTAGTAAACAACCTGGCTCAATAGTAAGAAACGCGCCTGTGTCGGAATCAACATATAAATCACTCATTATATAGGGCAAGCCTAAGTTAGGGAGAACCCCTCCACGGCTTAACAATCCGGCCCCGACAACATTAATTTCATCTACGACATTACCAAGTAAATCATTGTCTTTAGAAAACCCAAAGATATGCTCAAGAGAATATATCTGAATAGGATAGGAACCGTTTTGCGTGACCACGTTACCGGCAAATATAAGGGAATTCACTTCTGCGCCCAAGCCAAAATTGACGCCTGATCCCCCATTTTTGCCTATGGTATTCTCCTCAAAAGTGAGGGAATTAACCTCTCCGTTGAAATCGATACCAGAGCCTCCGTTTTCGCTTATGGTATTCTCCTCAAATGTAAAGAAATTAGCCTCTCCACTGAAATTGACACCTGATCCTCCGTTTTGCATTATAGCATTATTTAGAAAACTAAGAGAATCACAGCGTGCTGTTATGCCAAAATCGACGCCGGATCCTGCGTTTTCGCTTATAGTATTCTCCACAACGGTGACGGTATTAACTCTGCCCGAAATCGCGATACCTGCTTCACCGTTTTGGGTTATGACATTCCCGGCAAAAGTGAGGGAATCATCAACCCCAGCAATATCGATACCTGATGTTTTGCTATTTCGGATTGTGCAGTTTGTTATCGTAGCGAGTCGGCAGTGAACGTAAAGGCTTGCTATGCTTAGTAATCCTTTCTCTCCGCCATACTCGATAATACAGTTGTTCAGTATAGAGTGTCGCGGCTCATCGGTGTAAAGATAAACATACCCCCAGTCTCCAGCTCTAGGAGAAGTCTCATTTGAAGTAAACGATATTGGTTGTTCGTTAGTTCCATTTGCAATAAGCGAACCGTGTGAGCCTATAAATAAACTGCCGTTTTCTACTGAATTCAGGCGTTTGATTTTGACGATCACCCCGGGTTCAATCGTTAAAATGGCGGCGCTGTCGACTCCTACGAAAAGAACGCCATCAATGATATGGGGGTTGCCCTCTGCCCGCCAGGTTTCATCTCTATTTATATAGTGACCATGTACTGTTCCTTGTGGTTTGATAATTTTCTTCTCACATCCAGAATGAATCAGGATTCCGACAAACCCTACAAATAGAATCCATACAAGGAATTTATTTTGCATTTTTGTTCTCCCTTATCACCACTTTTAAAATACAGAAAATTGTGATGGTTGACGATAACTTAAGGTTGTTCAAAGCGCTACGTTACGCTTCGACTTTTTAACCTATGAGTAGGAATAGACAATTCCTTTGGCTCAATCCCAAATTTCTTCGAAAAATTAGTCACCGTGAGCCCTACCAGCTCCTCCGTCTGTGGATCATATCTGGCGAATACCCCTTTGGGATTTTCTCACCAAAAGCCGACACCAGTTTGCCGAAACTTAAGTAGACTACATCTGCTTCTTGATCATAAGTTATCGAAATCTTCTTCTCCATATACCAGTGTTTTCTCAACTTTAACTCTCCCCCTTTCCCTGACGGGTCTCCGTGTCCCCCTCTCCATTTCATGGAGAGGGGGTCTTGGGGGTGAGGTCTTAATTTGTTGGTCAAGGGTGCCCTCACCCTTGACCATTTGGTAGAGCGGGGTGTGGGCACCCCGCTCGAACGAGGATCTTTTTATGGATAAAGCCTGTATATGGTTCTGGGGAATGGGATGGATTCCCTTATGTGAGATAAGCCACAGATCCAGGTTACTGTCCTCTCCACTCCCAGACCGAAGCCGGAATGAGGTACCGAGCCATATTTTCTGATGTCCAAATACCACCGGTAAGCATCCCGAGGCAGCTTCTCTTCTTCAATTCTTTTTTTTAAGCTCTCGTAATCATCATTTCTCTGCGATCCCCCGATGATTTCCCCATACCCCTCAGGAGCCAGAAGATCTGAGCATAAGACCACATCCTTTCTTTGAGGATGAGGTTTCATATAAAATGCTCTGCATACTTTTGGATAGTTATAAACAAACACGGGACGGTCAAACATCTTGGTCAGTATGGTTTCGTCCGTTCCTCCCAGATCTGAACCCCACTGGATATCACTTCCCGCTTTTTGCAGCCTCTCCACTGCCTCATCGTAAGAGATCCGATGAAAAGGTTTTTGAACTTTTTCCAAGGCGGAGATGTTCCTTTCTAACTCCTTAAGCTCTTTTTGGCATTTTTCCAAAACCCAGTTTACGATGTATACCAGGAAATTCTCCTGCAGATCCATATTATCCTCGTTATCATAGAAAGCCTCCTCCGCCTCCACCTGCCAGAATTCAGTTAAGTGTCTTCTGGTTTTGGATTTTTCCGCTCTGAAGCTGGGTCCAAAACAGAAAACTTTCCCGAATGCCGCAATAGCGGCTTCCAGATATAACTGTCCGGTCTGAGCTAAGTAAGCCTTTCCCTCATTTAAATACTCGGTTTCGAACAGGGTGGTGGTGGTCTCGCCTACCGCACCGGTCAAGAGGGGAGTGTCGATTAAAACGAAGTTGTTCTCGTAAAAGTATTTTCTTATCGCCCAGATCAACTCGTCTCTCACCTTTAAAATTGCATGTGGTCGCTTCGATCTCAAATAGAGATGACGATTATCAAAAAGGAATGTGGATCCGTGAGGCTTAGGCGTTATGGGATAATTTTGAGCAATCTGAACGATCTTGACATCCGAAAGATTCAACTCATACCCGCCCGGAGCTCTTTGGTCTTTTCTCACAGTTCCGATCACCTCCAGCGAGGATTCCTGGGTGAGTTGATCATATAGATCGAATACCCCATCTTCCACCTCCCCCCTGACCATCACCCCCTGGATTATGCCGGTTCCATCCCGTATCCAGAGAAAGTGAATCTTCCCCTTGGAGCTTTTGTTGTGAAGCCAGCCCTTGACGGTTACCTTTTCACCTTCCAGCTTTGCTATGTCCCCAATGTAATGAAAGTTCATATTCAGTTTCCAGTCTTCAGCCTACTGCCTACTGTCTACTGCCTATTGTATGTATAGTTACTTTCGGCTCTTTGTGAATTAGAAAATTTATCAAAGCGCTCACTATGCTAATCAGAAGAGCCGCCCAGAACGCCTTCCAGAAACTGGTGATCTCAAAACCTGACACCAATCCCGAGACCGCATATAGAAGAAAAGCATTGATGACCAGGGTGAAAAGACCCAGGCTGAATATGTTTATAGGCAGAGTCAAAAGTAAAAGAAAGGGTCTTAAAAAAACGTTTAAAATACCTAAAACCAGTGCGGCTAAGATTAGAACTCGCAAGTTTTCGATATAGATCAAATTGAAAATGCTAGCCACTATGAAGATTGAGATGGCAGTGACAAACCATTTTAACAGAAAAACTCTCATTTTACTCCTTCGGGATGAATCCTCATAATCAATATCACCTCATTTTCTAAAAACTTGAGGCTCGGCTATTCGTATGAATGTGCGTATGCACTCATACGAGCTTCGCATCGTTGGTGAAACTCGTATCGACGGCTCGATACTCGACCTCGTCCTGAGGGACTCGGCCCGAGGGAAGCTCGGACTTCGAATTTCGTGTTTCCAGCATCGATACCAGCACGGACGTGCCCGTCTGGGCATCGCCACCGTCAGACCAGCTTCGAATTTCCTCATACGTATCTAAGATAACCTTAGCAATTATCTATGCAACTCAAGATGTGGTGTTCAGCTTATCATAATTGGGCAATCCCTTCAAAATTACAGTCCAACTTGGAAATTTATTGATGATCCTTCCTTTCATATCTTCGATCCAGAACAGCTTACCCTGGTTTAATTTTATCTTCAAGGTCAACGGCGAATCCAAAAGATAAACTCCCCACCTCTTTCGGGCAAATGGAAGCAGTCCATTCTCTTTTGGGTTTGAACATAATGTATAAGCTCCTCTATAACCCAATCTTTCTATTTCTTTCTGAACGTATCGGTTAAATCTGCCGAAAGGATAAGACAAAAAGTTCACGCTCTGACCTAACCTGTCTTCCAGGACCTCCTTTGATCTTTTCAGTTCATACTCCACGAATTGCTGTGGGATTTTGGTAAGATCAGGATGATTGACCGTATGTGAGCCGAAGCCAAATCCGGCATCAGCCATCTTCTGTATCTGTTCCCAGCTTAAATGCTTTTTTTTATTTCTTCCCCAATTATAGTCCCACTCATTGTATTTTCCTACATATCCGGTGATGACAAATATGCAGGCGGTAAAGCCGAACTTTTGCAAGAGAGGAAATGCATTCAGGTATACGTCCTCATAACCATCATCGAATGTGATAGCCATCTTCCTTCCATTGTATTCCTCATCAGAATTGAATACCTCCTCCAGCCCAATCGCTTTATACCCCTGCTCATAAAGAAACCTTATTCCTCTTTCGAACTGGCTGACCTTCTGTCGGGTAATGCTTAAGTCGAATCTATCACTCACCTGATGGTAAGCCAGAATGGGAGCTGTTGCTTTGGGTGGCTTTTTAAATTTTATTCTCCATAGAATATAAAAGAATAACCATGGTGTTATTGTCAGGATTACCACCCATATTAGCCAGGACATGGTTATAAAAAAATGATTGGCTCTTTTTTAAAATTCCCCCCAATCTACTTGATTCAGCATACCTTTTCCCACCGGACCAAGCACCGCCGCTGACAACTTATCCGAGCTAAAAAAATCCTCGGCCACCTCGATTACATCCTTAGCTTTTATTCTATTAATAGAATTTATGGTCTGATCCAGATCCACATAATCATGCAGAAGCAGTTCATATCGAGCCAATCGGTTCATCCGGTTGGAGGTGCTTTCCAGAGCCAGCAAAAGGTTTCCCTTCAACTGGTATTTTGCGTGGGAAAGCTCTTTGGAGGTGAGACTATCCTTCTTTAACTTTCGAATCTCCTTTAAAACCAACTCTATTACCCGAACCGTATTCTTTTTATGAGTCCCCATAGAGATTCCGAAAATCCCCGTGTCCTCAAAGAAATCAACGAACGTGTATACACTATATACCAACCCCAGCTTCTCCCTTATACTCTGAAAAAGGCGGGAGCTCATCCCCCCACCCAGGATATTACTTAATACCAGTGTCGCATACCTCCTTTTGTCCCGGTAAGGGAAAGTGGAAACTCCCAGGTTGATATGGGTCTGAGCGGTTTTTTTCTTTGCTACCATCCGATCAGGCTCTACTTGGGGAGGCATTTGGTTTTCCGAGGCAGGATGGGGGTCTGAGCTAAACCTGAATTTCCTTTTAATTTTATTTACCAACTCCTCATGTTTGAAGTTACCAGAGGCGGCAATAACTACCCGGGGAGAGGTATAGTTTCTATTCATGAAATCGACCAGTCTACTTCTGGTCAACTTTAGTACGCTTTCAGCACTTCCTATGATCGGCCTTCCCAGAGGGTTTTCTCTCCACATGGCCCTCATCAAAAAGTCATGCACCAGATCCGCCGGTGAATCCTCCAGCTCCTTTATCTCAGAGAGTATTACCTTCCTTTCCTTCTCCAGATGAGAGGGGTTGAAAAGAGGGTTTTTGAGAATGTCGGAAAGAACGTCCAAGGCAACGTTTGTATGTTCGTCCAGCACCCGGGCAAAATAACAGGTATGCTCCCGACCGGTAAATGCGTTCAATGAGCCTCCCACAGATTCCAAAGAGGAGGCAATCTCTTTGGCTGTTCGTTTCTTGGTCCCTTTAAACAACATATGTTCAATGAAGTGGGAAGTGCCCGCCTCGTCGCTTTTCTCGTCCCGCGAGCCCACATCTATCCATACTCCAATGCTTATGGAGCGAACATAATCGATTCTTTCTGTAACCACCCGTATGCCGTTTTCTAAAACCGTCTTTTTGTATTGCTCTTTCAAGTTAATTTTCCTTTCTAACAGAGATGATCAAAAATGTCTTGAAGGAAACCTTTGTCCTCATTAGTCAGTTATCGGAAACTGAAGAGTCGAAAAAGTGGAATCTACTTTCTTGCAGTTTTTGAGGAGAAACAGGCTTTTCTGGAAAGTCTGATTTTCCCTTCTGCATCTATCCCTATTATCTTGACTTTTGTCTCATCTCCCACGCTCAGGACGTCTTCCACCTTGTCGATCCTGTGGGTATCTAACTCCGAGATATGGACAAGCCCATCCTGTCCGGGAAGTATCTCCACGAAGGCTCCGAATGTGGTAATTCTTTTCACCGTGCCTGAGTATTCTTTCCCTATCTCCGGTTCCTCGATTAACCGCAAAATCATCTCATGTGCTGCCTCCCCCGCTTTCTGGTCTACGGAGGCGATGAAGACGGAACCATCATCCTCGATATCGATTTTGGCTCCGGTCTTCTCAATTATGCTTCTGATCATCTTCCCGCCCGGACCAATGATTTCACCAATTTTTTCCGGTTTTACCTTGAGGATGATAATGCGGGGAGCATATGCAGAGAGTTCAGGTCTGGGTTGGGCAATGGTTTGCTCCATTTTTTCCAGGATTTGCAGCCTGGCTTCCCTGGCTCTTGTTAAAGCTTCTTCCAAAAGCGTTAAGTCGACTCCTGATATCTTGACGTCCATCTGAAAGGCGGTGATGCCCAGGCGGGTTCCGGTCACCTTGAAGTCCATGTCTCCCAGATGATCCTCCAACCCCAGGATGTCGGTCAGGATGGCCTGTTTATTCTCTTCTTTAACCAACCCCATAGCAATCCCCGCCACCGGAGCCTTTATGGGCACTCCTGCATCCATCAGACAAAGGGTTCCTGCACAGACGGTTGCCATTGAGGATGAGCCATTTGATTCTAAAATGTCGGAGACTATCCGGACGGTATAAGGGAAGAGCTCCTCGCCGGGGATCACCGGCTGGATGGCTCTTTCTGCCAGCGCTCCATGCCCAATCTCCCTTCTTCCCGGTCCCCTGATAAATTTTATCTCCCCCACGCTAAAGGGAGGGAAATTATAATGAAGCATGTAACTTTTGGTGGATTCCCCCTCCAGATCGTCCACTCTCTGTTCATCTATCTTTGTCCCCAGAGTGGTAACTGCTAAACTTTGGGTTTGTCCCCGGGTGAAGAGAGCAGATCCATGAGTGCGAGGCAGAATGCCCACCTCGCAGGTGATGGGCCGGATCTGATATATGTCCCTCCCATCCGTTCTTCTCCCCTCATTTAGGATCATCTGGCGCATGTCCTTCTTTTCCAACTCCTGCAGGATGGACTTGATCTCTCTTTCGCTTTCCGGGAATTTTTCCAGAAGCTTTAGAGTAACCGAATCCAGAAGGTCTTCCAGCTTTTCTTTCCTTTCCAACTTGTCTGCGGCTCGGTTAACTTCCTTTATCTTCTCCAATCCCAGAGCGGAGATCGCCTCCACCAGTTCAGGATTTCTGGAAGGAGGTTCCACTTCGGGCTTGGGCTTGCCCACTTTTGCGCGGAGTTCCTCCTGTAATCCGACTATAAACTTGATTTTCTCGTGTCCAAACTCCAGAGCGGAAAGCAGGTCTTGCTCGGAGACCTCCCGACATTCCCCTTCAACCATATTAACAAAATCCTTAGTTCCTGCCACCACCAGATTTATATCACTCTCTTCCAGTTCTGAGAAAGTAGGGTTGACGACAAACTCTCCGTTCAACCTTCCAACCCGCACCGCACCGACTGGTTGATAGAAGGGTATCTCCGAGATGCTTAAAGCGGTGGAGGCACCTATAAGTCCCGGCACATCTGCATCATTTTCCTGATCTGAGGAGAGGACTGTCACCATGATCTGGACCTCTTTAAAGTACCCTTCCGGAAACAGAGGACGCAAAGTCCGATCAATCAGGCGAGCGCTTACCGTTTCCTTTTCGCTGGGTCGTCCTTCCCTTTTGAAAAAACCTCCTGGGATTTTACCTGCCGCATAAGCTTTCTCCCGATAGTCCACCAATAGAGGGAAAAAGTCCTGCTCCTCATCAACCTGTTTTGCCTCCACCGCGGTGGCTAAAATCACCGTATCCCCTAAACGCACCATGGCGGCACCATGAGCCTGTTTGGCAACCTTTCCCGTTTCCACCGCCAAGGTTTTGCCGCCCAACTCTATCTTTAATTTTGATTCCATCCTAAAAACTCCCATCTCAGCTAAAAGTTATAACCAGTGCAACCAAAAATGAGGGTACCTTTCAGCTTGCCGAGCAAATTTACTATTTCCTTAAGCCTAATTCTTTCACTATCTTTCGATAATCATCCATATCCGTATCCTTCAAATAGTCTAAAAGCCTCCTTCTTTTCCCCACCAATTTCATAAGACCTCTTCTGGTGCTGAAATCCTTGGTATGTTTTTTCAGATGCTCTGTCAACTGACTGATCCTTTCAGTAAGTAGAGCGATCTGAACCTCAGGCGAACCGGTATCCTCATCATGCATGCGATATTCCCTTATCAACCTTTCCTTTTTGTCCCGGGTAAGTGGCAAGATATCCTCCTTAGTATATCTTTTCGATTCAGTTTGAACGATCTATTCGGAACATCTCTTTGATTCTTTTTTCATCTGATTTCAACTGATCCTTTAAATACTCGGGATGAGCAAACTTTTTAGGTTCCCTAACCCAATTTTCCACCAGAAGCTCCACTCTAAAGTGGCCAATATTCCTTTCTAGCCCGAACACGTGAACCTCCACCGAACGGGTGTTCTCACCGAAGGTGGGTTTGGATCCAATATACATCATCCCTACGTAACTTTTTCCTTCAAGTTGCACGCCGGTGCTGTAAACCCCATCGGGGGGCAGAAGTTTCCTTGAGGGAATTTCCAGATTCAGGGTGGGATAGCCTAAGCTTTTTCCTCTCCCCTTCCCTCTGATTACTGTGCCAGAGAGCGGATAGCTGTGGCCTAATAGGCTTTTAGCTTCAGCAAATTCTCCTGCTTCAAGCTCCTTTCTGATCCGGCTACTGCTTACCCTTATCCCATTAACATGCAGGGGGGAAACTACCTCCAGATTGAAGTTATACTTTAAAGCCGCCTTTTTTAGAAGATCGATTTTACCGGCTCTGTTTTTTCCGAAGGCATGATCATATCCTACCACCAGATTCCCGACATTGAGTTTCCTCACCAGAATTTTATCCACGAACTCCTCGGCTGAATATTCCCTAAGTTGTTCATCAAAATTCATCACCACCGTCTCCTCTACCCCTAACTTTTCCAAAAGCGCAAGTTTCTCCTCCAGCGTGGTCAAAAGATTTGGGGCATTATCAGGTGCCACCACGCTCTGAGGGTGGGGCTCGTAGGTGACCACCACCCCCGCTCTTTTCTTTTCTTTAGATTTCTCAATCAACCTTCTAATTATAGCCTGATGACCCAGATGAACTCCATCAAAGCTTCCCAGGGTCGCCACCGGCTTCTCAAATGCCTGAAAATCGACCTTTATTATATCAAAACAAACGTGCATGGCGTTGGTTTAATTGAACTTTTGAACTCTTAAACCTTTGAACTTTTGAACCTTTGAACTTTACATAACTATACCACCCGAACGTATTCAAATAGCTTATTTTTGTAATCTAAATCCAGAAAATTCCTCGCCGAGCTTAACGCTTTGCCAATGGCGATGATGTTTTTTTGACCATCTTTTATCGAAATGGTTTGATTTTGATCAAAATCCGTCTCTATCGATAATACTGATGAAGGAGCAAGAGGAACCCCATGCCGAACTTTTTCAGTAAAACTTTCCTTCACCACCACCGAAGGAAGATGAGCCAAAGCTTTCTCTATGGGGATCAGAAGATCACAGATTTTATTCTCATCCTCAACATCGGAGATTTTCTCAAGACCCAACGCCTCCTGGAGCTTGAATGGCCCAACCCGGGTCCGTTGCAGAGAGAAAAGATATGCTCCGCATCCTAACTTCTCCCCCAGATCGAAAGCTAAGCTTCTGATGTAGGTTCCCTTGGAACAACTGATCCTTAACTTAACATATGGTATATTGATATCTATCACATCAATATCCTTTATCTCCACCTCTCTTTTTTTAACCTCCACCCTCTTTTTTGCCCTGGCGTATTGATAAAGCTTTTTGCCCTTGTATTTTATGGCAGAATGCAAAGGAGGAACCTGCCATATCTTCCCTTTGAATGAATCAATTGCCTTCCTTATCTGGCCGGGACTTATCTTAAAATTCTCTTTTATCTCTGTGACCTTTCCCTCGCCGTCATAGGTTTCGGTGGTGATCCCCAACTTGATCACCGCCTCATATTCCTTGTCATATTCAGTTAGAAACTGCACCACCTTGGTGGCTCTGCCCACACAGGCTAAAAGAACCCCGCTGGCACTGGGATCTAAGGTTCCGGTGTGTCCAATTCTTCTGATGTGTAAAATCTGTCTCAGTCTCTGTATCACATCATGTGAGGTCACCCCGGATGGTTTGTTGACTGGTAAAACTCCGGACAGGTTCATCCTTCAAGGTTTTTTGAATTTGTTCCAGGATAATCTTCTTAGCCTGCTTCAAGCTACACTTGAGAGTACAGCCAGCCGCATTTCTGTGTCCTCCCCCTCCGAAAGCTCTGGCCACCTTTGTCACATCAAATTCATTTTGTGACCTTAAGTTCACTTTGGTCTTTCCATTTTCCTTCTCGGTGAAAAGAAGCCCTATCTCCACCCCCTTCAAAAAGAGCGAATAGTTCACCACTCCCTCCATCTCTTTTGGATCAACCCCCAGACCAGATAGAAGATCACACTTGACGGTCATGGCGCAAATCCTTCCTTCAGCCATGATCTCAGGATTGCTCAGAATTGATCCCAGAAGTTTTAAAAAAGGGAGAGAATGGTTAAAATAGATCTGATTGACAACATACTTGGGATCGGCTCCTGATTCTATCAGCTCCGCACAAACCCTCAGACAACGGGATGAGGTGTTGGAGAATTTGAATCTACCCGTGTCGCTAAGGATGGCGGCATAAAGCTGGTTGGCTACAGAGGGGGTTATGGGAAAACCAGATACCTTAAGCAGGGAAAAGATTATCTCCCCTACGGCTGAAGCATCCACATCCACGTAGTTGAAGGCGCCAAACTTTTCATTATCTGGATGGTGGTCTATATTTATCAATACAGCCGAAGGAGGGATCAATTTTTCCACCTGGCCCACCCGGCTAATAGAAGTGGAGTCCAGAACGAAAACCAGATCTGGGGCAGCCTCAACAACCTTTTGATCCTTTACAGTCTCCAAGTTCTCAACCTTTCCATGGGGGTCCAAAAATTTGTATTTGCAGGGCAAATCACTCTGGTTGATGATCCGACAACTCTTCCCCCGGCTTTCCACAAGCTCAAGTAAAGCCAACTGGGACCCGACCGAATCCCCATCCGGATCGCGATGGGAGGTGATCAGAATCGTCCGGCTTCTTTTTATGAAATCTAAAATCTTTTCAAGTCTATTATTCATCTTCTGCATCTTCACTTAAGGTAGAGTCATCGTCAAAAGATCCATCCTGATCGATTTCGCCACCTTCTGGTCTTTCCGCTCGGTGAATCTTCTGGATCAACTTCTCAATGTGAGCGCCATACTCCACCGATCCATCAAACTGAAAAAAAATCTCCGGGGTGTATTTAAGTCTTAGCTTCCTTCCTATCTCATGCTGGATAAATCTGGAGGCTCTTTTTAAGGCGGATGCACTTTCTTTTTTTGAATTTTCATCGCCCAGCACGCTATAGAATATCCTGGCGTGTTTGAGATCGATTGAGACTTCTACTCCGGTGATGGTCACAAAGCCAATTCCCGGATCCTTGAGCTCATTTTGAATTATATGAGCAATCTCTCTTTTTATTAAATCGCCCACCCGATCTTTCCTCTGGTACTGCATATCTGTTCTTCTCTTTTGACGTTCATATAGCCACAACCGGGATCAAAGCGAATCATATCACAGCAAGCAAAACTTTGCTCCTAAAACAGCTCTATGGAATAATCCAGTATCTGAACCCCATTTTCCTTACCTATAAAATCCACCACCCCAGAGAGGACCTGGTTGGCAAATTGCTTCTGATTAGCCACCACTGAGACCCCCAGGGTGGTTCTCTGCCACAGATCGTTGTGGTCCACCTCTGCGATGGAAACATTGAATCTGTTTTTTACTCTATCCTTTATCCCTTTCAGGACATGCCTCTTGCTCTTCAAAGATCCACTTCCGGGAATGTGAATGTCTATGCTCGCCACACCGACAACCATTTAAAGAGAAAAAGAAAGTTTAAGTTGAAAATTTTCCTTCTTAGTTTCAGCTTCAATTGTAGGCGGGTTACTCTAGTTTTCGGGCTAATTCCTTTACCTGATACGCTTCCAAAAGATCATCCACCTTTACGTCGTTATAGTCTTCAATTTTTATCCCGCATTCCATTCCGATGGAGACCTCTTTCACGTCATCCTTGAATCTTTTCAGGGATGAGATTATTCCCTGGTAGATCACCACTCCTTCACGGAGCACTCGAACCTTATCCCCTCTTTTCATGAATCCTTCCTGGACGAAGCATCCTGCCACCTGTCCCACGTTGGAGACTTTGAAGACATTCTTAACCTCAGCGGTGCCGGAGATGGTTTCGGTGACTTCCGGCTCCAAAAGTCCCTCCAAAGCTTTCTTGATGTCGGATTCGATCTCGTAGATCACCTGATAAAGTCTTACATCAACATCTTCTTTTGAGGCAAGTTCTCTTGCTCTTAGATCCGGGCGGACGTGAAATCCGACGATGATCGCATCGGAGGCTGCGGCCAGAAGCACGTCGCTTTCAATGATGGCGCCCACCCCTCGATGGATCACTCTAACTTTTACTTCGTTGGCTGAGATCTTCTCTAAGGTGTCAGATAATGCTTCCACTGATCCTCCCACATCTCCTTTAAGGATCAAGTTCAGCTCCCTGATCTGGCCTTTCTCGATTTGTTCATACACCTCAGCTAAAGTCACCCTTCTTATCTGTCTTAGGTCCTGCTCCCTTTTCAATCTCATCCTTTTAGCTGAGATCTGGCGGGCTTCCGTCTCATTTTCAGCTACAATGAAGGTATCCCCAGCCTGAGGGACCCCGGATGCACCCAAAACCTGTACTGGCGTGGATGGTCCTGCTTCCTTCACCGGATTCCCTCTTTCATTGAACATGGCTCTTACTCTCCCATGATAGGGTCCGGTCACGAAAGGATCTCCAACTTTAAGCGTCCCCTTTTGCACTAAAACGGTGGCGATGGCACCCCTTCCTTTGCTGAGTTCGGATTCAATCACCACGCCGGAAGCCCGGCGATGGGGGTTGGCTTTTAACTCCATCATCTCCGCTTGAAGCAGAATCATCTCCAAAAGCTTATTTATCCCCATGCCGGTTCTGGCGGAGATTTCCAACATAATAGTTGAACCTCCCCATTCCTCCGGGACTAAATTAAGCTTGGACAACTCCTGTTTGATCGGTTCGCTTTTGGCTTGGGGAAGATCCATTTTGTTTATAGCCACAATTATGGGAACCCCTGCCGCCCGAGCGTGATCCATGGCTTCGATGGTCTGGGGCATCACGCTGTCATCTGCCGCTATCACCAGCACCACGATATCGGTCACCTGCGCTCCTCGAGCCCTCATGGCGGTGAAGGCTTCATGTCCCGGGGTGTCCAGGAAGGTTATTTTCCCACCGGGCACCTCCACCTCATACGCTCCTATGTGCTGGGTGATACCTCCTGATTCCCCTGCTATGATATTGCTTTTTCGTATGAAGTCCAGAAGTGACGTTTTTCCGTGATCTACATGTCCCATGATGGTGATTACCGGGGACCGTGGCTCCAGATCCTCTTCCTTTTCCTTTTCCCCTTCCTCTTCCTCCTTCTCCTCCAACCCGATCTCCTTAACCGGCTCTACGTTGAACCCGAATTCCAGCGCAACAGTCTCGATGCTATCCATATCCAATCTCTGATTGATGGTGGCCACAAAACCTAACTCTAAGCATTTGGAGATCACCTCTGCCGGCTTCACCTCCATCAGATTGGCCAGCTCTGCCACTGAGATGTATTCGCTAGCCCGGATCACGTTGGTTGGCTCAACTTCCTCTTTCGCCTGGTCTGGATGCAGTTTCCTTTTGTATCTTCTTACCTTCCGGATAGCATCTACAGATGCCAAAGTTTTCTTTATGCTTTGCTCAATCTCTACCCTATCTACCTTCCTTTCAGGTTTTCCCTTTAGAAATGGAGCTTTTTTTCCTTTGACTTCTATCCTTTTTTTCTCCAGCGTTCTCAAACGCTCTTTGCGTCGAAGTTGAATCTCCCGGGTTTTGCTTGTCGGCTCGAAAGAGACGACAAGCTCTTCTTTTTCCTTTCGTTCCTTTAGCTTCTTTTTCTTCTGGGCGTACTCTTCTTTAACCGCCTCCCTTTCCTTCTGGAATTTTTCTTCGATAGAGGCGGCCATCTTTTCATCCACCACGCTCATATGGCTTTTTATCTCAAAACCAAGCTCTCTGATGATGGAAAGCATGGCCTCACTAGAGATCTTGTAATCTCGGGCTAACTGATATGCTCTCTTCTTCGCCAAAACAAATTCCTCTACGTTAGAGTAATCTCATGTGTTGAAAACCATGTTATCCACACAGGCTTTGATCCTTTCATCACATTTTCTTTATTTTCTTTTCTTGTTCGGAGAAAAATATTTAAGCTTAATTTTTCATTTCCCCAAGAAACGAACTACTCCCTAGTTTTGGAAAGAGTCAGATAGTCTTTTGCCTTCTCGATTAAGGAAGCCGCCCTTTTTTTGCCCACCCCTTCGATTTCTACCAGAACCTCCACATCACATTTAACTAAATCCTGAATGGTTTCAATTCCGTGTGCAGCCAGTTTTTCTTTCAGCTTTTTACCCACTCCAGGCAATTCGGTCACGTAGATTTTAAGTTGCTCCTCCACTTTCTTCTGTTCTCTGTATTCCGTTTCGCTTAAGATGTTGATTTTCCATCCGGTGAGTTTTGCCGCCAATCTGGCATTCTGTCCGGCTTTGCCAATAGCCAGGGAGAGTTTGTCATCCTCCACCACGATGGTCATGCTGTTGTCATCGTGATAGGTATCTATGTGCACCACTTTGGCAGGTGCCAAGGCTCTGCTGGCAAAGGTTTCTGGGTCGGGGCTCCAGGGCACTATATCAATCCTCTCGCTGGAAAGCTCTCTGACGATACTTTGCACCCGGCTTCCCTTTACCCCCACACAAGCGCCCACCGGATCTACCCGATCATCGATAGAACTCACCGCTATTTTGGTCCTTTCCCCGGGTTGTCGAGCCACCACCTTGATCTCAATTATCTTTTCATAAATCTCCGGGACCTCCAACTCAAAAAGCCTCTTTAAGAAATTGGGATGCGCCCGGGAAAGGATGATCTGTGGCCCTTTGGCAGTCTTTTGCACATCCAGAATCAATGCCCGGATTCTGTCTCCCTGACGGTATCTCTCCCTGGGGATCTGTTCCCTGGGGGGAATAACCCCTTCCCCTCGTCCCAGATTTACTATGATATGACCTTTTTCAATCTGTTGCACTCCGCCGGTAATCACGGTTTCGATCTTATTCTTATATTCCTCAAAGATTCTTTCTCTTTCTGCCTCTCTGACCCTTTGGATCAGGATCTGTTTGGCGGCGCTGATGGCATTTCTACCAAATTCATCGAACCCCACCACCACCTCCACTTCATCCCCCAGCTTCGCCTTCGGCTCTATTTCTTTAGCCTCCTTTGGGATGATCTCGGTATTTGGATTGGTCACCTCTTTTACTACCTTTTTGAGGGCGATGATTTTGATCTCTCCAGAATTTGGATCCACATGGATCTTTATGTTGTCGGTGTCGCCGAACTTCCTCTTCGCCGCCAACATCAAACCTGCCTCCAAGGTCTCAATTACAAAATCCATGTCTATGTTTTTGTTCTTGATGATCTGGCTCAATGCCTCTAAGATTTCGTAGTTCATCAATTAAGCCCTCCTCTAAAACATGATTTTGGCTTTCGCCACCTTTTTTAGAGGGATGATCTCTTCGGCTCCCTCATTCACCCCGGATGCTGGAGACTCGACCAGAAGAAGGAGATTTTCCCCTTCAAAGTTTTTGATCCTTCCCAAAAGCTCCATCTTCCCACCCACTTCTTCATTGAGGAAAACTTTTACCTTTTCCCCTATCTTTCTTTTAAAATCCGCACCACTAAAAAGAGGCCTGTCCAGCCCTGGAGAAGAGACCTCCAGCGTGTACCTGCGTGGAATCAAGTCCTCGATCTCCAGAAAATCGCCGATCCTTCTGCTCAAATTTGCGCATTGGTCAACTGTTACTCCACCAGCTTTATCTACGTATATTCTCAACACTGACGCTGGTCCTCCTTCGAGGAATTTAATATCCACTATTTCCAGACCATCTTCTTCGACCAAGGGCACAATCTTTTCTCTCAATATATCTGCTT
>Ga0315545_1000256_pt1 | contig 58554 bp, 47 predicted proteins | sample SalMarSW160210MG_FD_203096 | JGI IMG/M metagenome (GOLD analysis project Ga0315545, IMG submission 203096) | Salt marsh sediment microbial communities from the Plum Island Ecosystem LTER, Massachusetts, United States - Salt Marsh Sediment SW1602-10 ...
TATGCTGTAACCCCCCACATATGCTGTTCCTGAGGTAGGCCTGAGGATGCCACACAGCATCCTGATCGTTGTGGATTTTCCGGCGCCGTTAGGACCAAGGAATCCGAAGATTTCCCCTTTTCTGACGCCGAATGATATATTGTCGACAGCCAGGAATCTGTTGAATTCTTTTGTAAGATTTTTAACTTCGATGCTATACATCTGGTTTTTGTCTGTAGTGCTTTATTTTATTTGGCCGCTTTGTTTATTTATAAGATAGAGAAAAGCATCTTCCAAAGAAGGTGTGATTCTTTTCAGCTTTTTGGCTTTGATAGCATGTGCTTCTAGAAAATCACGAGTTTTTTCTATCCAGATTTCTCCTGGTTCAAAGGTTAGATGAAGTGTGCCGCCGTAAGGATAGATGCTTTTTAAACCTGGAAATTCTTTCAAGATTCTTCTTGTTTCTTCATTGTCTGTTACAAGCTCTAGGATTTCATCTTTCATTTCTTTGATGATGTTTTCTGGAGATTGGAATCTCAATATTTTGCCCTCATATATTAGTCCTGCCTGGTGGCATCTCTGCGCTTCGTCCATGTAAGGAGTAGTTATTATTAAGGTAACTCCTTGTCGGTTTAGCTGAAATAGAATGTCCCACAGTTCTTTTCTCGAGACGGGATCTACTCCTGTGGTGGGTTCATCAAGAAGGAGAATTTCTGGAGTATGAAACAGGTTGCAGGCTAAAGCCAGCTTTTTCTGCATTCCACCCGACAGATTTCTCGCAAGCCGCTTCTCAAAAGGAGTAAGGCCGCTGAAGCGAAGCAGTTCCTTTTTTCTTTCCGGGAATCTGCTTTTAGAAAATCCGTGAAGATCTGCAAAGAATTTTAGATTTTCTGAAACGCGCAGGTCGCCGTAGAGGCTGAAATGCTGCGGCATGTAGCCGGCCAGTTTTTTCACGGCCTGTGGGTTTTTACTTGTGTCTAACCCGTTTATAAAGATATATCCTGATGATGGATTTAGAAGCCCCATGAGGAGGCGCAGAAGCGTGGTTTTTCCTGCTCCATCAGGCCCAATGAGCCCGATTATCTTTCCTTTTTCGATTTCAAGATTGATGTTATCAATAGCAGTAGTTTGATTGAATGTCTTTGTAAGGTTTTTTACTTCAACAGCTAACATCTCGATCCAGGATGTTTACTCTCTATGCAGATCCAATGATATCCTGACATCCACCGGCATTCCAGGCTTCAGGAATCGTTCGTTATTTTTAAGATAAGATTTAATCATGAAAACAAGTTTGAGCCGTTCTTCTTTTGTTTGAACATTTTTAGGGGCGAATTCTGCCTGGTCCGAGATGTAGTCTACTTTTCCCTTGTAAATTTCATCAGGGAAAGAGTCGCACGTGACTTCAACGTAATCCCCGATTCTGACCTTTCCGAGGTATTTTTCTGGTACATATGCCTTAACGTAAGTCCGGTTTAAATCGATTAAACTGAAGAGAATTGTGCCTGGCAGTGCAAGTTCCCCGACTTCGATATGTCTTATTTCAATATAGCCTGTTATGGGAGATATGATTTTTGTGTCCTGAATTTGTCTTGCAAGAAACTGCTCCCGTGCACGGAGATTTTTTATTTCCGCTTCCACCATTTCAATCTCTTCTTTCTCTCTCCCCCGGAAAGCCAGTTGATAATTTTCCCCTGCGCTCTCATGTTTCTCAAAAGCAGCCTTTAATCTTAAATCTGCCTGCTCTTTTTGAGTCTCCGGAACCGCACCTTCGCCGAGTAAATCTTTCATTCTTTGCTGATTTTTCCTTGCAAGTTCGAGCTCTTTTTCGGCTGCTTCTAATTGATTTTTCGCAACTGCAATCAGTTCTTTTTTTGTTCCTTTCTTAAAAAGTGCAAGTTTTGCTTGAGCACCTTCCAGGCTGGCCAGGAGTTGATTCAATTGAATATTGAGTTTCTCATTGTCCAGATGACACAATACATCTCCTTTCCTCACAAGCTGCCCCTCCTGCACAAAAACTTCTTTAATTTCCCCTTGAACCTGGGCCCGTATCTCTGTATCAATGGCTTCTATAAGCCCTGAAACTTCTAGAGATGTTGAATTTGTACGGTCGCTTTTGCAGTTTGATAAGAAGAATAATAAAATTAAGCTGAGAATAATATATGCATTTTTTTTCATTTTTCCTTGAATAGTAAAGGTTAAATGCAAGTTAGAATTTTTTCCTCTATTTGTCAAGGATAAAGCTTCTTGGAAATTCCCCCAATTTTTTAATATTTTTTTTCATTAGTACCTAATGGATCGGATCGGCTGATTGAGAAAACTGTTTGGAGGCTGAGCGGGCACGGTTCTTCTACTGAAAGGAGAAGAGAGCGAAGCCGGAAGGCGAGCGGAATTCGACTCGCTGGGGCAAATTCTGCGTGTTTTAGAAGCAGCTGATCTGATGCTACGAAAGTATGGTTTGCATTTCCATTTGATTTATAATAGTAAACTAATTTGGATATATTTCGTTTTAATTAGTGAACACAATTGTATTGTGAAAATTGAAGCTATATATAGCATATATCAATCAGAGGCAGTAAGAATGAAAGGACATGGATTTTTCTGGAGGATTATAATCGCAATTGTAATGATAATTACAGCTTTGAACGGATTCGCTCTTGATGCTGGTCAGGCGGGCCAGAAGCAGGAAAAGAGAAAACTCAGCGGCAGAAATTACACGGTTTCACGTGCTACTTCGCAGATAAAACTAGACGGAGTGGTAAATGAAAAGGCCTGGTCTGACGCTGTGGTTATAAGGCTTCCTTATGAATGGAATCCCGGGGATAATATTCCTGCTCCGGTTGATACGGACTGCATGGTTACATTTGATGCGAACAATTTATTTATTGCATTCAGATGTTTTGACCCGGAGCCTTCGAAGATTCGTGCCCATCTCATGGACCGTGATGCTACCGATATTCTTATCCAGGATGACCACATCTGTATAATGGTAGACCCTTTTAATGATGAACGTAGAGGATTCCAGTTCAGGGTTAACCCCCTTGGAGTTCAAGCCGATGCAAATTTCAGCGAGATGGAGGGATACGAAGATTTCTCGTGGGACGCCATATGGAATTCAGGCGGGAAAATCACTGATTGGGGATATTCAATTGAGATTGCTATACCTTTTAACCAGCTCCGTTTTCCAAAGGGGGGTGAGGTTCAAACATGGAGTTTTTCTGCTGAACGCTCTTATCCGCGAAATGTCCGCCACCGGATGACATCGCATAAACGAAGGCGGGATATTAACTGTATTTTCTGTCAGTTTAACAAAATTACAGGTTTCCAGGGGGTGAAAACCGGGTTAAACCTGGAAGTTGATCCAACTTTGATGGCTAACCGTACGGATAAAATGGACGAATTCCCTCAAGGGGCAATGGAGAATGGCAAAGTAATGGCTGATCCAGGCATTTCTGTCCGTTGGGGGGTCACTCCGAATATGATCCTGAATGCCGCAGTCAATCCCGATTTTTCCCAGATCGAGGCCGATATTGCCCAACTGGAAGTCAACACAAGATTTGCTATCAGGTATCCTGAAAAACGGCCTTTCTTCCTCGAAGGCGCTGATTTCTTTCTTACTCCCATGGAAGCTGTATTTACCCGAACTGTTGCTGACCCTGCGGGAGGAGTAAAGTTTACAGGGAAGATAGGGAAAAACGCCATCGGTTTTTTTGGAGCTGTTGATAGTATAAACAACCTTCTCTTTCCTTCAAACCAGGGCTCTTTTTCAACCTCTTTGGAAGAGGATGTGACAAGCGGTGTATTCCGTTTCAGGAGGGATGTTGGAAAAAATTCCGCTCTTGGATTTCTTTATACAGGACGTGCAGCAAATGGTGACGATAACTATTACAACCATGTTATGGGTTTCGATGGATTCTTACGGCTTTCCAGGACTAAGACACTGAGTTTCCAGTATCTTCACTCTGAAACAGATTATCCTTTGCATACGGCTTCTTCGTACAATCAGGATATAGATGCTTTCGGGGGAGACGCCTTGAAAGTTGATTTTAACCATATGGGCCGTAATTGGATTTATGCTGTTGGTTATGAGGATTTCTCCCCCGGATTCCGGGCTGACTACGGCTATATTCCGCAAGTAGATATGAGATCGGCAAACGGCCAGATTGATAGAGTGTTCTGGGGGAAAAAAGTCAGCTGGTTTAATCGGATCAGTGTGGGATTTAGCGGCTCCGTATTATATGACTATGAGGGGAAACTGACTGATGGGACATTTATGCTTGACACACTCTATATGGGTCCATTACAGACTACGGCTTTAATTCAGATCAGCCAGGGACGACAGTTTTATGCAGGAGAGAACTATGATTTAAACTCGGGAGTACTGTTTGTAGAGATGAAGCCTATGAGTGGTTTGCGCTTTAATGTGACAGGAGTATACGGTGGGACTGTTGATTATCAAAACGAAAGGAAAGCCAATCAATTTTATCTCGAGCCTTTTGCTGAATTCAATCTGGGACGCCATATTAATGTCAATATAAGGCATAACTTTCAGAATCTCAGCCTCAAAGGAGATAAGATTTTCACAGCCAATCTATCCCAGGTGCGTTTGATATATAATTTTTCCGTCCGTACTTTTATCCGCGCTATCGTACAATACATGGATCTTTCAAGAAACACTGATCTTTATCTCTTCCCTGTGCTGCCGAAAACGCAGGCATTCTTCACTCAATTCCTGTTTTCCTACAAGATTAACCCTCAGACAGTGCTGTTTCTGGGTTATTCTGATAATTATCTTGGCATGACGGGAATCGATGTCACCCAGACCGACAGGACATTCTTTATGAAAGTTGGATATGCCTGGACGAAATAAAAAGGTTTTAATAACAGAAAATCCGAACTTTTTCCTAAACTGAAGCCGCTTCCTCTATCCCCTCTAATTGAAAAAAGGTACCAGGCACCTTTTTTGCAGGCAACCTTTTTGGCCTATGTTTCATCTATATATGTGAGGAAAGAAATAAATGAGCTATCCATTATCAGTATTTGTCCTTTTTGAAGGAAGAATTGGAAGAGAATATTGTGCTAGAATAGGAAAAAACAATGAGGGACAAATTATGGAAGAAGAAAAAAAGAATACCGCAGGAGAAAGATTCGGTACTGACAGCATTCTTCTCGATTTGATAAAGCGCAGCCGTGAAGGAGATTCAGAGGCCATGGAATCTATATTCGAGCGCTTCAAGACTTCAATTTTCAACCTGGCCTACCGGTATACATATAATACTGCTGCTGCCGAAGATTTACTTCAGGATATCTTTCTTAAGGTTTATACCAGATTTAAGGAACTGGATAATGATGAAGCTTTTGTAGGTTGGCTTTATCGTGTTGCTGTAAACACATGCCTCACTCATTTACGGAGCAGAAATGTGCGGCTTAGAAAAACTGTCCCGTTAAATGAGGTGGAAGGAAAGTTATCAGAAAACTCTGTGCCGGATAGAGTGGAGAACAAGCCGCTTGAGGACGCAATACAGAGCTTATCGACCAAGCTGAAAAGCATATTGCTTCTTCATGATGTTCAGGGTTTTAAACATAGAGAGATAGCTCAGATCATGAGATGCTCGGTGGGAACATCCAAATCCCAGCTTTTCAAGGCGAGGATGAAGATAAGAAAACAGCTTGAATGTAAACAAATGATATAAGGAGAGAGAAATGAAATGTGCAAAAGCAAAAAGGTTAATTAGTGATTATATAGACGGCAATCTGGATTCGGGGCAGGTCTCTTCTCTCGAGGAACATCTTGATGTATGCTCTGACTGTCAGAAATTTTTAAAAGACTTGCGGAAAATCACTAAGGACGCAAAGGAATTTAAAATATTTTCTCCCCCTGATGAAACATGGTCCAAGATAGAAACAAGATTAAACACAGAAACACAACCAGTACATGTCTTGGCGCCTGGAAGATGGGAGTGGTTAAACGCCCCGAGGCTTCGCTTTGCTTTGAGTGCCGCATTTCTATTAGTTATTGTAGTTGGGGCAGGGATTTTGGGAATTCACTCCTTGAAGCAGAGAGGAACTCTGCCTGGTGTTGACAGTAAAAACATCGCTTTTGCAAAATTGGAGGAAGCAGAGCACCATTATCAGCTGGCAATAAAGGCTCTTGGAGAGGCTGTCTCATATCAAGAAAAAAACTTTGACCAAGAAGTGGCTGAAGTCTTCCGGACAAATCTTGAGATCATAAATACGTCGATTGCTGCATGCAAACAGGCTGTACTCAGCGAGCCGGATAATGTTGAAACCCGGAATTATTTGCTGGCTGCTTACAAGGACAAGGCGGATTTGTTAACTGAAATGATTGAAGTTAAAGATATTTATTCCCATAAAAGGGAATCGGAGACAACTTTATAAATAAAAAAGGAGGTATGTTATGAAAACCAAAAAAGTTGTTAGTTCACTGGCTGCTATAAGTTTTTTGTTTCTCATGCTTGGGTTTTATCCTGGGATATCAGCGGAAAAGGAGAAATATGAGGAAAAATTCCAGAAGACAGTCCCACTCACGAAGGATGGAAAGTTATTTTTAGGAAATATTGCAGGAGATATCGAGGTCAAAACCTGGGACAAGGCTGAAGTAAAAATCGACGCCCTTAAAATCTCAAAGGCTACTTCTCTAGAGAAAGCAAAAGAGAATGCAGCTAAGGTTAAAATCGAGATAACAGAGGAAGGAAATACGCTCAGGATTGAGACAAAATATCCGAAGACGAGAATCAGGTCTTTGAATGTCTCTGTAAAATACTGGCTGTTCATTCCGTCCATGGCATCTGCAAATGTTAATTCGGTTAGCGGCGATCTGATCCTTGAAAAAATCGGAGGTGCTGTGAAAGCAGAAACCGTTAGCGGAGATGTGTCTCTTAAAGATATCGCCGGCACAATGAAGGCAGAATCTGTCAGCGGAGACGTGGAAGTCTTCAATGCGGACAAAGGAGCAAATTGTGGTTCTATTAGTGGAGATTTAGAAATTCACGATGTTATAGGCGATGTGGATGCAAGTTCTGTTTCGGGCGATGTTACTGTTGAACGTATAAAGGGTTCTATCGAAGCAGAGACTGTTAGCGGGGAGATTGAATTACTGGATGTAACGGATGCAAAAGTCATAAAAGCAGGAACAGTAAGCGGTTCAGTCAAATATGTAGGGAAAATCTATGCTGATGGGAGATATTATCTGAAATCACACAGCGGATCTATTAATATGATAATTCCTTCGGATTCGGCTTTTGACCTCGAAGCCAATACCTTCAGCGGAGATATAGAGACAGATTTCGATATCACTGTTTCCGGGAAGATCAGCAGGAAAAAACTCAGTGGCAGCGTAAATGGCGGAGGAGCGGAAATAGTCATCAAGACTTTCAGCGGTGACGTTTATCTGAAGAAAAGTTAAGCAGAAACTTATCAGAAAAAAAAAGGAGGAGAACACCTGTTCTCCTCCTTTTTTTTATCTCTTGCCTCTTGACCTGATATTATAAAGAAAGTATTATTACCTCCTAAATTTAATATTGAAAATAATGCCTTCCAGGAAAGATTTAAAGTAGTTTTGAGCCTTTTATAGAGAACGAGCTTAATTGGTTGATATTCTAGTATGATTTTTTTATAATGAAAAAACAATTTTTATGAAGAGTTCATGTATAATAAAGAGGTGAAAAGAATGAAAAAATTATATGTTCTGATGCTTGTACTAACTTTTCTTTTTGCTGCAAATTCGACTTATGCGGCAAGTCTGTTCTCTGGTAATTTTGCTCTTACAACAGATTTTCTGATGTTATTCGATCAAGATTACCAGGGAGAATTTTCGTATATTCTTACCTCCAAATCTACTTTTTCCGCCAGGCTGGGTTATTTTAGGCATCTTGAGGCTTCATCTGAGGAATACGAGGGAGATACAAGAAAATGGGAATTAGGAGGCAGATGGAGATATTTTATTGCGGACACGGCTCCTAACCTTTTTTTTATTGGGGTTGGATTTAATAACCGGCCTGAGGTTAATACTGTAACTCCTTTAGGAGAAGTGGGACTTAATTTGTGTTTAAAGCCTTTGATAGTGGGAGTAGTAGGATTTGCAGGGTATCAATGGCACTGGAAAAATTCCGATGCAAACAAGTGGGTTAACGGAGTTGAATTAAGAGCAGGTATTTGCTTTTAAGTTGAATAATTCACATTGTAGCGTCTGAGCTTACTGGTTTAATTTTAATATTTGAAATTTTCACCTCTCTATTATATTATCCACTTCTCCACAAAGATGAAACAAACCTCAAATCAATTTATTTAAAACGGAGAGACATATGAAATTCAAGAAAGGTGTTGTTGCTCGCATTCTTATATATGCAATCATCATTTCCGGACTTTTTATAGATATCTCCTGTAAAAAAACCACTTCATCTAAACTTCAATTTGAAATTTCTTTTTCTTTAGAAGCCCATTCAGAACCTGTAACGGGCCGTGTGTACGTCATGATTTCAAAAAATGAGAGAAGGGAGCCCAGGCTTCAGGTAGGGCGTGGTGTGCCGTTCTTTGGAAAAGACATCAAAGATTTAAAGCCTGAAGAAGGAGTTATAATTGATGAAGATGTCTTCGGATATCCTTTGGAAAGTATAAAAGATCTCCCGCCTGGAGAATATTATGTACAGGGCTTTGTAAATATTTACACCGAGTTTAAACGATCGGACGGATATACAATCTGGACGCATAATGACCAATGGAAGGGGCAGAGGTGGAACATATCACCAGGCAATATTTACAGCGAAGTGAAGAAAATTAAACTTGACCCGTCAGCAGGAAAAACCATAAAGATAATCTGTGCGGATGTTGTCCCGCCGGTAATAATCCCTCCCGATACAAAATGGGTCAAACGCATAAAATTCCAGAGCAAGATTCTGACCGAATTCTGGGGCCAGCCTATCTTTTTGGGGGCTGTTATCCTGCTGCCTGAAGGATATGACAGTAGTCCTGACATGTATTACCCTGCAAATTATGTTCAGGGCCATTTTTCTCTGAGAGCCCCCTATGGTTTCAGTTCTGAAGAGCCGGGCAGGAATAACCCATGGCTGAAAAGGGGGAATGATTTTTTCAAATACTGGACATCGGACGCTTGCCCCAGGATGATAGCAGTAACCTTTCAACATCCATGCCCGTATTATGATGATTCTTATGCTGTTAATTCGGAGAATGTTGGGCCTTACGGGGATGCAATAATAGAAGAGCTTATTCTTTATCTGGAAGAACATTTCCGGATTATCCGGAGGCCGTATGCAAGGGTATTGTCCGGAGGTTCTACGGGCGGATGGGAGTCATTTGCCCTTTCAGGTATTTCATCCCGATTTTTTTGGAGGCACGTGGTCTCTTTGTCCGGACCCTCTTGATTTCAGGTACTTTCAGTGTATTGATATCTATAAGGATAAAAATGCCTTCTTTAAGGAATCGGGCTGGATTAGAGTCCCTACGGCAAGTAACCGCAGTCCGGATGGAATTGTCAGGTTAACTTCTAAACAGAGGAATCACATGGAGCTTGTCATGGGAACTAGAAACCGCTCAGGAGAGCAGATCGACATATTTGAAGCTGTTTTTGGGCCAGTTGGTCCGGATGGATATGTTAAGCCCCTTTTTAATAAAAAAACTGGCGAGATCGATCCTTCTGTTGCTGAATACTGGAAAGAACATTTTGATCTCCGCTATTATCTTGAGAAAAACTGGTCATGGCTCGGGCCTAAGCTTGTAGGGAAACTTCATGTCTATGTGGGAGATATGGATACTTTTTATTTAAACAATGCTGTTCGATTGCTTGAGAATTTTCTCGAAAAAACAAAACATCCATATTATGAAGGTGTTGTTGAATATGGAGACGGAAAACCTCACTGCTGGGGTCCTAGAGGGCCTGAACTAATAGAATTAATGGCAAAACATGTTATTAAAAATTCGCCCGATAAGAAGCTTACTGTTGTAAAGAATAAACAGCATTAGACATGGAAACTCAGAATTCAGCATTTCGAATGAAATCGTCAGGCGAGGAGACCTTCTCCATTGTGATGTCGGAAAAGATTTGACTTCGAATTTTCCCCGTGCTATAGATTTTTATCTCTGTCTTTGGTTAGGATGTGGAGGAGTAAATCCAGTCAAATAAGGAGGGATTATGTCAGGAAAAAAGATTGAAAGAAGAGATTTTTTAAAGTCATTGTTGGTTGGGGTGCCGGCACTGGCTTTAGATTGGAGCTCTTTTCCAAGAGGAAAGCCCACAGGATTGGAAGATGAAAATGCATTTGATGCAGTCATCATTGGATCTGGCCTTGGAGGATTGAGTTGTGCAGCCGCTTTTGCAAGGCAGGGATTTAAACCTTTAGTTCTGGAGCAGCATTATCAGGCTGGCGGGTATGCAACTACATTCAAACGGCGTGGAGGGTTTGTTTTCGATGTGTCTCTGCATTCAACAACTATCGGAGAAAGAAATGGAATTCACAATCTCATTCCGGGCTTTCCTGAAATTAAAGATGTGGAATTTATCCCTTATAAGCACCTTTACCGAGTAATTTATCCTGATTATGATTTAAATGTGCCTGCAAAAAATCTTAAAGGTTATATTGCAAAACTTTCGGAAATCTTTCCGGATGAAAAGCAGGGGATTGAAGGATTATTTAAGGACATGAGGGGATTAACAGGTGATATTAACAAGTATTCCAGCGCAGAGGGCAGTATAGACATGACCCGTTTCCCTTCCGAATTTCCTTATTTATTCAAGTGTTTCAATAAAACCTGGGGGGATTTAGTAAATATGTGGATCAATAATCCCAAACTGCGAACTATTGTTTCGTCTCTTTGGGGTTATTATGGACTTCCTCCTTCCAAACTTGCCTGTATTTATTATGTCCTTCCAACGATGGGATACCTTCAGGAAGGCGGGTGTTATCCATTGGGCAGATCCCAGAAAATAAGCAGCAGCATGGTTAAATTTATAGAAGAACGTGGGGGTAAAGTTATGCTTCAGACCAAAGTGGAAAAGATTTTAATAGAAGGCCATTCTGCATATGGAATAAAAGTCGAAGGCGGAAAAGAATACACGGGGAAAGTCGTGGTGTCGAATGCCAACGCATATGATACTTTTCATAACATGATGAATGAGGAAGAGCATCTGAAGAGTTATCTGGCAAGAATGGATAGTTTTACAGCCAGTCTTTCGTCTTTTCAGGTATTTCTCGGATTGAATAAAGACCTGATTGGTGAAATCGGGATTAAAGATGCTGAGATCTTTTATGAAACCGGATATAATATAGAAACAGACTATAAAGCCAATCTAAAAGCAGATGTGGAAAATTCCGGCTTTGGTCTTATGCTTTACGACAATGTCTATAAAGGATATTCTCCTGAGGGGAAAAATACTGTCAATATTCTGACGCTTCAGGGCTTTGAGCACTGGAGAAAACATGAAGCTGATTACTGGAAAGGAAATAAGGCAGAGTATCTTGCGGAAAAGGAACGGATGGCCGATGTCTTGATAAAGAAGGTTGAAAAAACGTTGCTTCCTGGGCTTTCGAAGGCCATTGAGGTTAAAGAAATTGGCACACCTTTGACGAATGTCCGGTTTACAGGCAATTATCGCGGAGCAATATATGGATGGGATCAAACTCTTGAAAACTCTCCTCCACGACGGCTTGCTCAAAAGACACCGATAAAGAATCTTTATCTTTCCGGAGCGTGGACGACTCCTGGGGCTGGTTATAGTGCTGTCATCTCGAGCGGACTACAGTGTTTTGCTGAGATTATGAAGAATTGGTAAGGGGGAGAAAGATCTATGAATGAACTTAACATACAATCGCAGATAACTTTTCTATATTATAAGGATTTGGCCGGGGCAGTACGGTTCTACGAGGATGTGTTGAAATTTCCGTTATTATACCTTTTGAGACGGGTGTTTTCTTTACAATCTTTTTTATTTTTGACTTTGGTATTTTCATGTGATATTAAGCTAAATAATATAGGAGAGGATGATAACCTGTAAGAAAGAAGCAGGTAGCTATGTCAGTTTAAAGACAGGGCTGCCTCTTTTAAAAAAAATGGAGGAATAAATGAAAAGATTAAAAATTCTTTTATGGTACAAACAATGTGTTTTCTTGTCTGCCATTGTTTTGCTGCTCTCTTTTATTGGCTCCGGATGTTCTAGAATTAATAAGGAAGAGAAAATAATAAAACCGCCTGTAGCTGAAAAAATCAAGAAGGAATTAATCATTCACGGAGATACACGGATAGACAATTACTACTGGCTGAATGAGCGGGAAAATCCAAAAGTAATAGAATATCTAAAAGCAGAAAATGAATATAAAGAAGCAGTCATGAAGCATACAGAAACACTTCAGGAAAATCTTTACAATGAGATTGTTGGGAGGATTAAACAGACGGATAAGTCTGTTCCCTTTAAGACAGAAGGATATTACTATTACAGCCGTTTCGAAGAAGGAAAGGAGTATCCTGTGTACTGCCGGAAGAAAGGGAGTCTGGAAGCGGAAGAGGAGATCTTATTGAATGTCAATGAGATGGCTGAGGGATATGGTTTCTACCATGTTGCAGGATTAACGGTAAGCACTAATAACAATCTTATAGCATTTGGAGTGGATACTGTCAGCCGGAGAAGATATACGATTCATTTTAAAGACCTGACCACTGGAGAAATTCTCCCAGATGAAATTCCTAATACTGCCGGTCAAGCTGCATGGGCAAACGATAATAAAACCGTTTTTTACTCAATCAAAGACGACTCTCTGCGTTCCTATAAGATTTTCAAACACATTCTTGGAAGCGAAGTTTCGGCTGATAAAGAAATTTTTCACGAGAAAGACGTGACATTTAGTACTTATGTGTACAAATGCAAGTCAAAAAAATATTTATTTATTGCATCGGACAGTACTTTATCCACTGAGTACCAATATCTGGATGCAAACAGCCCTGATGGTAAATTTAAAATCATACAGCCTAGAGAAAGAGACCTTGAATATAATGTAGATCACTACAAAGACAAATTCTATATCCGGACAAACCTCGATGCTAAAAATTTCAGGCTGGTAGAGACACCCGTAAATAAAACATCAAAAGAGAACTGGACAGAAGTCATCCCTCACAGGGAGGATGTGCTGCTGGAAGGATTTGAAATTTTCAAGAATTTTCTGGTTGTCGGAGAGCGGAAAGACGGCTTGATCCAGCTACGGGTGATCAAATGGGATGGCAGAGAAGATCATTATATCGATTTCGGTGAAGAAACATATATGGCTTATATATCGAACAATCCAGAGTTTGATATAGACCTGCTTCGATTTGGATATACATCTTTGACTACTCCCAGGTCAACTTTTGATTATGATATGAACACGAAGGAAAAGAAGCTTTTAAAACAGCAGGAAGTTGTAGGCGATTTTGACCCTGATAATTATCATGCGGAAAGACTATATGCTGCGGCTAAAGATGGCGTAAAAGTCCCGATCTCGCTCGTTTACAGGAAGGGGCTCGAAAAAAACGGAGACAATCCGCTTCTGCTCTATGGCTATGGTTCTTACGGGGCAAGCATGGATGCTTCTTTCTCTTCTGTCCGCTTAAGCCTGCTTGATCGGGGGTTTGTGTATGCACTGGCGCATATCCGCGGCGGACAGGAAATGGGGAGATACTGGTATGAAGATGGCAAACTGCTGAAAAAGAAAAATACATTTACGGATTTCATTGCCTGTGCTGAGCATCTGATTACAGAAAAATTTACAAGTCCAAGTAAGCTGTTTACATCCGGTGCAAGCGCAGGCGGGCTGCTTATGGGTGCAGTGTTAAATATGCGGCCTGACCTTTTCAAAGGAGTTATTGCAGGAGTTCCCTGGGTGGATGTTGTTACGACCATGCTGGATGACAGTGTACCCCTGACAACGAGCGAATATGATGAATGGGGTAATCCCAATAACAAGGAATACTACGATTACATGCTTTCCTATTCTCCTTATGATAATGTGGAGGCCAAGGATTATCCTGCACTGCTTGTAACGACAGGGCTGCATGATTCTCAGGTCCAGTACTGGGAGCCTGCCAAGTGGGTTGCCAAGCTCAGAGAATTAAAGACAGATGATAATATTCTGCTGCTTCACACTAATATGGAAGCCGGGCACGGTGGAGTTTCAGGCCGTTTCCGCAGGTATAAAGAAACAGCTCTGGAATATGCCTTTATGCTAGACCTTATTGGGATAACGGAGTGACAGGCTTTCATAGATTCATAAAAACTTCCCAGGCCGTTTATTTTGACTTTTGAATGGATCCTTTTCATCACTGGTAGATATAATTTAATTTGTTTCATAGTCTCGATAGTTTTCATGCATAATCCATGAAAAATTGTAGGAATGTTTGAAAATATAATTGTTGATTTTTTTTATAATTTTATAGATATTGTTTTTTTAATCGGTCTGATACATATTGATACATATTATAAAAATGAAATTATATACAGCTAGGAGAGTTTAAATGGCAGTTTTAAGAAAATTTAAAGCTTTAAGGCCGAAAAAAGGGCTGGAAAAACAGGTTGCTTCTTTTCCTTATGATGTTCTAAGCAGTAAAGAAGCGAGGGAACTTGTAAGGGGCAATCCGTATTCTTTCTTTCATGTTGTTAAACCCGAAGTGGATCTGCCTGCAGGGACAGACCTATATTCCCAGCCGGTATATGATAAGGCAAAGGAGAATTTTGAAAAATTTATTAGGGAAGGCATATTAATTAAGGAAAAATCTCCTAAATTGTATATATACAGGCAGACTATGGAAGGCAGAGCCCAGTACGGTATCGTTGGGTGTGTTTCTGTAGAAGATTATAATAACGGTATAATAAAAAAACATGAATTTACAAGGAAAGATAAAGAGATAGACAGAACAAAACATGTGGATATTACAAGTGCAAACGCAGGTCCGGTCTTATTTTCATATAGGGCTAAAGAGTCAATCGACAGATTGGTTGCAATAGCAGCCACAAAGGAACCTGTTTATGATTTTACAGCCAGTGACGGAATTGGTCATACAGTCTGGATAATCGAAGATGACAGTATAAGTAACGAACTTATTAAAGAATTTGAAGAGATCGATTATTTTTATATTGCTGATGGACATCACAGGACTGCTTCTGCGGCGATGGTGGCTAATAAAAGAAAAATGGCCAACCCTGATCATAAAGGGGATGAAGAGTATAATTATTTCCTTGCCGTATTATTCCCGGATAAACAGCTGCATATAATGGATTATAACAGAGTATTAAAAAATCTAAATGGCCGCACGAGAGAAGAACTATTTATAGAACTGGAAAAGATATTCACGATAGAAAAAATGGGTTCAGCACAATATAAGCCGATAAAAAAAGGCGATATCGGGATGTATTTAGATAAAGAGTGGTTTAAATTAAGCGTCAGAAGCGAACATGTTGATTATCGTGACCCTGTAAACAGCCTTGATATTTCTGTGCTTCAAAATAACATTCTCAGACCGTTTTTCGGGATAGAAGACCCTAGGGCAAGTAATGATATTGATTTCATAGGAGGCATAAGGGGCCTGAAGGAACTTGAGAGATTGGTGGACAGTGGGGAGTTTAAAGTTGCATTTGCCATGTATCCAGCATCGATTGAGGAACTCATGAATATTGCGGATGCGGGAAAGGTCATGCCTCCAAAGACAACATGGTTTGAACCTAAATTGAGGAGTGGGTTACTAATTCACTCCCTCACCTGAATTATTCATGAAAATTGCCGTTACTCCCGCAAAATAGGCCGGGTAAGGCAAGTGGGTCCGCCTTCAGCTTTAAGCGAGATTTCCTTTCCCGAGTAAGTGGAAACACGGCAGCCAGCTTTCTCAAGCCGCTTCCTTGTAATAGGATTGCCTTCCAGCATGATGCAGTTGCCTGGGGCGGTGGCTAGAACGTTCGGCCCCATTGTCTTGAATTCTTCTTCGGGGACTTCGATCAACCGAAAACCATGCGCCTTAAGGTATTTCCAGAAAGAGACTGATAGTAAGGGGCTGTAAATCACCGCCATATTGTGGTCGACAATGCTGATTAGGGAGAGTAGGTGAAGGCAGGCGTCAGGGCCTGAAAAGTAGGGTAGTTCAACCGGCATGACATTGACGTCCAGCCTTGAAAGAGCTTCCTTCAACTGGCGGAGGCCTTCGGCGTTGGTGCGAAAACCAAGGCCTACTGCCAGAGTGTCGTGATCAAGCCATAGAAGGTCCCCGCCTTCTGCAAGAGCCTGCCCGTAAAGTGAATAATATACCGGAATGCCAAGGGCTTCCAGGCATCTGGCCATAGGAATTTCTTCTCCCCGGCGGAGATCTTTGCCCATCCTCAATATGACGGCTCCCTGGTCTGTAATCATGACCGGATCGAAAACATAAAGGGCATCAGCCCGATCGGGCTGAGGTTCGTCATGATAGATCACATCGGCTCCTGCCTGGCTAAGGAGTGAAACAAATGTATCGTGTTCCTTCCTGGCGACCGTTAGGTTGGGCGGGCTCGTATAATGCCACTTGGCCGGATCAGCATTTCCGAAGGATTTATCCGGCCGCTTAACAAGAACTTTGCGCAAGGGTGCAATCATGCTCTGGCTGCCATAGTTTTTGTTCATATTATCTTTCCCAGGGAAAAGTATACACCTTCAAGGAATCGGGAAAAAAGGCTTAAGAATCCGCACTTGTTGTTACAATTCTGAAACCGGAATCATGGTCATGTTTGAATTTTTTCAATCTATCTTCAAGAAGCGGCAGTTGGTCTCTGCTTATTAAGGAAACACAGGCTCTGATACCTTCAAGCCGGTCGCTTCCTGTTGTGGATAAAGAAATGGAGCTTATTCCGTAGTAAAGCAGTTCTTCCACAAGTTCGTTCCCTGAAAAACCGGGGTACGAGAGCGTAAAATAAAATCCGTCTGCAATAGGTTCGCTTTCGTCCATGTCATAGACTATTTTGAATCCGTTATCAGTAAACAGTTTTTTCATCGCCTTGGCGCGGTAAGCGTACTCTTTAACGTAATCTAAAAAGTGGAAATTGCCGTCATTAACAGCTTTTAACAGGGCCGCCAGACCATATTGGGTTGAATGTGAAACACCGGAAGTAAGTGCATACATGGCGCCGAAAATATATGCCTTGCCGAATATACGGCTGCCAAAATATTTTTCAAGATTATCTTCCTTTGAGTTGAACAGTTTGTCGGAGATGGCAGTCATGCCTATCCTCTGGCCGGCCAGGCTGAATGACTTGGAGCTCGAGATAAGCAGAATATAATTATCTGTATAACGTGCGACAGTTGGAATATATGGCGGTTCTCCCGGTTTAGAATAGTCTTTGCGGAAGTCCATCCCGAAATAAGCGAGGTCTTCCAGCACTATAACGTCGTAACGGGTAGCTAATTCTCCTATTATACGGAGTTCAGCTTCCGAAAAAATGATCCAGGAGGGGTTGTTGGGATTTGAATAAATAAGTGCGGCGATATCCCCACCCTTCAAATAGGATTCTAATTTGTCCCTGAGTTTTTCTCCTCGATACTCATATATGTCGAAATTGATGCTCTGGAGGCCGAGAACCTTGACCTGTCTTTTATTTACCGGAAAACCTGGATCGATAAAGAGGATTTTATCTTTATTTATTTTTCTGCGGCTGGATACCATTAAAGACATATAACACCCCTGCATGGAACCAACCGTGGGGAAGCATCCTTCTTCGCTGACGTTGATATTCATAAAGTTTTTAATGAGCCTGGAAATCTCTCTTTTTAATTCAGGGATTCCATCAAATGGAGGATATTTTGATCCTACACCTCTCTTCAAAGCCAGGATTTCAGCTTCCACTTCGATTGTTGGAGGGTCCAGTCCTGGGACGCCCATTTCCATCCGGATGAATTTATCCCCAGTCGCTTTTTCGATGTTGTCTACTATCCGGTTTAATTCTCTGATAGAAGCTTGACCGACGCATTTTAAGTTCATCTCGTCGATTTTTTCTTTAACAACCTTGCTGTTGATAGGTGTTTGTATCAATTTTGGCTCCTTGTTTATATGGGAATATTTAAATTTGAGAAGATATTTTAACTGAAATCGGGATGAAATGAAACGAAAATAGTGAAAACAAAAAATTTTATTCAGCCAAATGGGAAAATCGATCTGTTCATACTGCAAAATGCGATACTGCCGACTTCAATTAAATAAAGAAAATACAGCTTGAGATTTTATTTATTTTTGGAAAAAGAGGATGTTATAGGGAATTATTGTAAATTGAAACTAGTATCGGGCTCAGTCGTCCTTATTTCAAATTCACTCAGTCGTCCGAGCAGTTTTTTACTCTGAAGATGTTTTTTTATATGAGAAACCTTTCTATGACTGAATACACCTAGAAGCTGTCTGTATCCTGCCTCGTCGTAAAGGTATAAAACTTTTTTACACTTTGCCATTTTTGAGGCTTTTTCAATTTGGGATTCACAACTCATATTCTGGGGTGATTGCATTTTTGCGTTTCTCCGTCTTTTATTTAAAAGAATTTGCAGCAAAAATCATGCCATAATGAAAATAGTCAGCATGCAGGTCATTTTTTTTCATAATAAAGCTTATAGCAGAGCAAATATACGAAGTCAAACCTAGAGAGAAGCTAAAAATGTGGGATGTCTCATCAAGAACAACAAATGGGCGAACTAACTTAAAAATTTGATGGTCAATTCCGGGGACATCATACTTAATTGGATTTGATTGCCCTGGAATTAGAGATGCAAAATTGTCATCGGGAATGAAGTGGAAATGTAAGAAAATAGGAAAATGGTGGGCGATACAGGATTTGAACCTGTGACTCATACCGTGTGTAAGTTAGACGGAAAAAGGAAAAAGCGCAGAAAATAAGGGATTATCCCTGTAGAGTGTTGATTTTTCTGATTATTGAGCTTTAGATATTTTTACTGATTTTTCGATATTCCTGACAAATTTTGGTCACAGTTCGGTCACAGTTCCAAAATTAAAGATTTGAGATTAAATAGTCTCAGCAAGGAGATCAAGGTAGGAAAGACACACTGGACTCAATATTCAATTTACATCTTCTTTATATGAAGATGTCTATTCAAATAGAGTTAAGTAGTCTTGGTAAACAAATAATCGGCCATATTTAACATTTTGATTTTTCTGCGATAAAATGCCTTCCTTGCAAAATCGTTTTACTAATCTATTTGCAGCTTCTCGTGAAAGACCCGTTGCTTCTTCAACCTTTTTTACATTAACAATGGGTAATTTGTAGAGATGCTTCAATAACGCCATAGCGTTTTTACTCGCTCTACCTAAACTCGACATTTTCTGGAGATTCTTTTCCCTAAGATCAATGATTTTATTTGAAGTCTCAATTGCTTTTTCACAAATCTGAATAACACCCTCCAAGAAAAACACTAGCCATTCAGATATATTCCCTTTTCTATATTCATCCAGGAGCGAAAAATACTTATTTCTGTTCTTTTTCAAGTATTCTGAAAGATAAAGAACTGGGCGTTCCAAAACATTTTGATTACAAAGATAAAATGTTATAAGTAATCTTCCAGTTCTTCCATTTCCATCTATAAATGGGTGAATTGTCTCAAATTGACTGTGAATTAAAGCAGCTTTTATTAATGTTGGTATGTTTTTATGAGAATAAAAGAATTTCTCAAGTTCTCCCATTGCTGGCAGCAGGTATTGTGGTGGTGGGGGGACAAAGCGCGCATCATTGAGATTTGTTCCCATCACCCAATTCTGGCTATGCCGAAATTCTCCAGGCTGAGGAGATGTTGAACTTCGCGTACCAGTTAAAAGAGTCGCATGGACCTCTTTGATTAGTCTCAATGATAACGGAAAATTGTTTAGTCTTTCTAATCCCTTATTCATTGCCTGGATATAATGTAATATATCATCCACATCATCAGGAAGCTCAGGGGTTCTTTCTACTTCAGCTTGAAGGGCATCAGTAAGATTGGCTTTTGTTCCCTCCACTTGGCTGGAATAGGCAGCTTCTTTATTAATGTACATAAAAATAAAAAAATCGATATCCGGAAGAAGCTTAGTTAACCCATCAAGCTTGCCAAGAAAAAGGTTGGCCTCAGATAATGGCATTATAATCTTATGTTCATTATAGGAGAATTTTTTTGGAGGAAATTTATCAGGGATAAAGGCATTATAATTACCCTTTTGTTTTACATATTTGCCTATTTGTATCATTTGTCGTCCCTAAAAAATATTTTTATAGATGTCAACAATATAGCATTAAAGTTGACATCTGTCAAGTGGATGTCAACTTTACCGTGAGTGTGGGTTCGATTCCCTCCTCCGGCACCATATTTCCCCTGGGAATCCCGAAGACTAACTTTATTATCCTCGGCCATCCTGGTCTGGCACAGCCTCCAAGCAAGGATGTACCGGGAATAGTCATCCATAACTGTAGAATTTCTAAGGCTGACGGGTTTTTAACAGTTTGAAGACATTTTTCCTTGTCAAAAGGTTCAGATTAGATGACCTTTCAATGAAAGGGCGCACATCTTCAATCGCCTTCTTCCAATCAAGATTCTTAAGTCGATTGGATTCACCGAACCGGCCATGAGAAAGCTCGAATGAAAGACTGGTTCTTTTCCGACAATCTGAAGAAGTTTCTCCCATTTCATAGCAATAATATGCCACAAATGGATTATTGACGCAATAAAAAATACATGGTTGCAATATTTTAAGGATCAATCAGCGAAATAAAAAACAAAATGGTGGGCGATACAGGATTTGAACCTGTGACTTCTACCGTGTGAAGGTAGCACTCTACCGCTGAGTTAATCGCCCAGGCTCTTTATTTTTATGCAAGTTATTAACAATTGTCAATATTATTTGGATATTTTGAGTTTTCCCAGGTATTACTGCTCTAAATTTGTTAACTTTATTGACAATAAGGTATTTTCCATTTATAAATAAGGTGATGGCCATCCAGAGGTGTCCCTACTGCAAAGCAATCATTGATGAAGATCTGGAGTATTGTTCTAACTGCGGCACAAGGCTTTTATTTCCAGAGGACGAATTTATCGAAGAGGAAATCCCTGGAGAAAAAATTGTTGACGAGGAAGTGAAGATGGAAGAGCCCGAGCCAAAAAAGAAGCGAAAAAAAGGTAAAAAGAAAGCTGCTTCAAAAAAGAAAGAAAAAGAGGTGTCGGCTCTTAAAGAAAAAAAAGAAACTGCTGAAATAGAGAGTGGAGAATCAAAAAAGGGAGAAGAGCCAATTGAAGACGAAGAAAAAATTGAAGAAGTATCTCAAGCAGAAATAGAGGAAGAATCTGACGAATTGACTGATCTTGAGCAGGAAGTGGAACTGCAGGAAAAGCCTGCAGAGAAGACAGAAACCGAAGAAGGAATCCAAGATGAAAAAGAAATAGAGGAAGAGATTTTGGAGCCGGTCGAAGAGGATTTATCAGGAGAAGAAGAAAAGAGCCAGGAAATATATTTCGCAGTTGAGGAAGAGGAGGAAATTGAAGAATCTCCTGACGAGAGCAAAGAAGTAGATTTTAAGACGGCTGATCTGGAGAAAATTGTTGACACGGCTGAAAAGGAAAGGGAAGACATTGATAAATTCCTGGATTCCCTGAGGGAAGAGCGGAAGCAGCATAAAGAGATAGAAGAAAGCAACGAGGACAAAGAAGACGAACTTCCTCCTTGGGCGGCAAATATTAAAGAAGCACCTCCTTCGGATATTCCTTTTACAGAAGAAGGAAAGGAAGAACTCCTCGAACCAGAGGAGGACGTGTCTCATGTAGAAGAAGAGGAATATCTAGAACAGGAGGAGGCCTCTAATACAGAAGAAGAGGAAAGCCCCGAAGATGCCCAGACAGTTGATACGGGTGTAGGGATTCCTGAGAAAATAGACCAGCAAGATCTTTCCTTTGAGGGATATTACGAGGAAGAAGAAAAAGCCGGCATAGTAACCCCCCCGAAAGAAGTGGGAGCCTCAAGGTTTACGATCTGGCTGAAATCCGGCTTATTTGATGTTTTTTTTGTCGCGCTGCTTTGGTTTGTAACGCTCTGGATTGCTTCACATGTAATAGGTGTTTCTGTATTTCAATTGATTTTTTCTTCAACGTGGGAGTCCATTGGCTTCCTGGCTGCTCTTTTGGCTGTCTATTTTTTCCTGTTTTTGTTTTTTCTGGGAGAGACCATAGGAAGTTATCTTTTCTCCAGGGGAGAATGAATCCCGACCTCGCCTCCCAATTTGAAGTTTGCCCCCAAAAAATGTTCCCTGGCTTTCTTATCCGAGGCAATTTCCTGTGAAGTCCCTTTGATCAAAATATCGCCGTTTTCTATGATATAAGCTGTGTTAGCAATCTTAAAAATATCACGGACATTATGGTCAGAGAGTAGAATCCCAATTCCTTTGTTTTTAAGGTTCAATATGATTTTTTGAAGTTCGATGATTGTTAACGGGTCGATTCCTGTAAAAGGTTCATCCAACAAGAGAAATTTTGGATTGAGAGCAAGTGCCCGGCAGATTTCAAGTTTTCTTCTTTCTCCACCCGAGAGGCTGTGGGCGGACTGTCTGGCCAGAGGAAGGAGGCCGAGTTCTCCGAGAAGTTGCTTTGATATTTCATTACGCTTTTTTACAGTGTAGTGCTGGAGTTCAAGGACCATCCTGAGGTTATTCTCTACTGTTGTCTTGAGAAAAACGGAATTTTCCTGGGGAAGATAGATTATTCCTTGTTTTGCTCTTTTATAGGACTGGAATGATGAAATATTTTTGTCGTCTAAATAAATCGCTCCACTGTCAGGCCTGAGCAAGCCCACTAGCATAAGGAAAGTAGTGGTTTTGCCGGCTCCGTTTCTTCCTAGCAGCCCAATGATTTCACCGGACTTTATTTCAACATCTACACCTTTGACGACAAGGCGGCTGCCGAAGCTTTTTTTTAGTTTTTTCGCTTTAAGGATAGACATTGCTATATACTACTTTCATCCGCTAAAATACTAAGGTCATTTTCTTTAACTGTCAAGAAGTCATGAAAAAAGTTATCAGTGCATCACGAAGAACGGATCTAGTAGCCTTTTTTCCGGAGTGGCTTTCTTCTGCATTTAATGAGGAAAAAGTGAGTGTTTACGGCCCTTCAGGGCACACTTATACGGTGGATTTAAGGCCGCAGGCAGTTCATACGATTGTTCTTTGGTCGAAAAACTTCTCTAATTTAATCGAGGACCATTTTGGCCTGCAGAATGTGCTTGCAAAATACAGCCAGACATATCTCCATTTCACCATCACAGGATTGGGAGGGACTTTCATAGAACAGGGAGTTCCATGCACATCAAAAGCCATTTCGCAGCTTGACCCTTTGATAAAGATAGTTGGACGGCCTGAGAGGATATCTGTACGGTTTGACCCGGTTATCTACTGGAAACAAGAGAATGAGGTTAAAACTAATCTTTATTTTTTTGAAAAGGTAGCCCCGGAGCTTGCTGCCCGTGGAATAAAGGATATCAGGTTTAGCTTTGCACAGTGGTATGGAAAAGCCCGAAGGCGGGCAGCGAAGCATGGCTTTCTTTATATTGATCCCTCTCGGCAGGATAAGAAAAAAGATGCGCAGTATCTTGCCGGAATAGCTCAAAGTCTGGGACTGCAGCTTTATTCGTGCAGCCAGAATTTTTTGGCGGAAGTTCGGGGCATTCAGCCTTCTTCATGTATCAATGGGCCGCTTCTCAAGCGTCTCCATCCTTCCGCAGAGCCTGTCTCTTCAAAAAAAGATGGAACCCAACGTACAGAATGTGGATGCACCGAATCCACTGATATCGGAAGTTATACACAGTTCTGCCCCCACGCCTGTCTTTATTGTTATGCAAATCCGTTGATATAGCCGGGATTTCGATTTATTTAGCTCCGGATTATTCATACCTAAGGGATTGGGCGGGATTCGCCATGGCGGCCCGCAGGGTCTGCGCTCCCACCGTCACCAGGGCCAGGAGGAAAGCGGTGGTGCCGGCCGCAACAAAAACCGTTATCCCGAACCTTTTATTGACTTTATATGTTTCTTCTATGTATTATCGGTAATATAGAAGCTCAGAGGGTGGAAATTGAACGAAAATGGGCGGAAATCAAAGCAACCCCAAAAAGCAAATTCCTATGTTACCTTTGAGGCCTATGACGTAGAATGGCCAATGATACATATTGGAACCTGAGAATAGAAAAGTCAGCAATAGAAAGGGATTTCTGCTTTCTTAATTTTTTAGAGGCATCAGAGGTGCAGTGCGGCTTAAAATTTACGGGTGAATTTGGAGTTGCACTCAGTATTTGATTTTTATGATTATAAGAATTCACTAAGGTGGAGGTGAGTGATGGAAACCAAAGAGGCAATTAATAAACGGCGAGCCTATCGTTCGTTAGAGCCTGTAAAAATTACAAAAAAGTTAGTAAGGGATTTAGCAGAAAGTGCCCAATTAGCCCCTTCCTGTTTTAACAACCAACCATGGAGATTTGTTTTTGTCTATGACCCGACTGTTCTGAAAGAACTTCACCTGGCTCTATCATCAGGGAATGAGTGGGCTCAGGCAGCCTCAATGATTATTGCCTGCTTCAGTAAAAAGGAAGATGATTGCGTTATTAGAGATAGAGTATATCACCAATTTGATGTAGGATTAGCGGTGGGATTTTTGCTATTGAGAGCCACTGAGTTGGGTCTGGTAGCCCACCCTATTGCCGGATTCAGCCCCAGGAAAACAAGGGAAATACTTGGAATTCCTGAGGAATATCACGTCATTACTTTAGTTATTGTCGGCCAGCATTCAAAACAGATCAGCCCTATTCTTTCCGAGAAGCAGGTGCAGGCAGAGAAAAAGAGGCCAGAGCGATTTCCTCTGGAACAATTTATGCTTATCAATAAATTTAAAGAACAATAAAGAAGGGAGAATGTATCATGAGTAAAAAGTATATTTCTCGGAGAAATTTTGTAAAGAATGCCACTATGGGAACCGTTGCTCTTGGTTTCAGTGGAGTTAAAGGTACTGAAAAAAATAGCAATAAAAGTAATGAAGGTAAAATGAAGTCTGAGGAAGTAGTTAAACTACTAAATCAAGATATAACTGGCGAGATTGATGCTATCCTCACCTATATGAGGAATGTCTTTATCATTCATCAATGTCCTCCTAGTCATAAGATGGAAGAAATTGGAAAGGATGAAATGCGTCATGTGGAATGGTTAGCTGAGCTAGTAACCGATTTCGGTGGTATCCCAACCATGGAGCATCGTGAGCTTCAATTTGGGGGAAAGAATACTGAAGATTTTCTTCTCCGAGCAATTCAGCTCGAGAAAGAGTCTATTGTTCAATATAGAGACCATATCAAGCATATAGACCACAAGAAAATTGTTGAGGTCCTCAAGGTCATCCTTTGGGAAGAAGAGAAACATTTAGAAGCATTCGAGGAGTTGCTTAAGGACTTAAAAGAAGAAAAAAATTAACTTCACCTGGGAGATTGATAAATTGGATACTGTAAATGAACAATATCCTCAAAGACAGAAATTCAAGTTACTATTTTATCGATTTCCTTAAGTTTATCGTAATCGTCGAATTCCTGAGCCATTTCATAATCACTTTTCAATAAGACATAGTGACCTCCCTCCACTCTAATCCCAGGAAAGAGAATTTGGCTTGAATAGCAGTCTTCCTTCATTTGGAGTGTCTTGTTTTTTCCTTTCCTGAGGATTTTTATTGAAGTATATGTTTTTCCTAGGTATTATTGTTAATGTAGTTGCTTAGTAGGTGAAAGTTTGATGAAATTGAGGGAATATCATCATCAACAGAAAAACCAAATTCCTTCTATGATGATGTGATGCACCTCCTGTGGGAGTCGAAAGTATGATAGACTGCCCACAAGGTCAAATCTAAAAAATGGAGGTGCATAAATGAGAGGAAGAAGAAAAAGAAGTATTCCTCCGAAACTACTCTGTCTACAATAAGCTCTGAGTCCATCACATAATCAGGTTACATATCTTATTTGATTTTGTCAGAGCACTATCAGCTTGACTTGTCTCAACCCATCACATTACATTTTTAGCCCCGGCTTTTATAATCTTAGCTCCTAAGATATCTTTGAATTCTGGGGAACTTGCTCGAACATGGAGACTGTCACGGAAAAAATAAAGCTGGATGGGGAGGATATTGGATAGGAAAGCATCATCAGGAGCTTGAGATTGAGTCGCTTTGAGCCTACATCTTGACAACCTCCTCCCTGATTGGTAGGCTTTGGGTGAGAAGTAAAGTGTCTTGCGTAAGAGGTGAAGTGCTCAATCGTTGTCTTCCAAAACAAGGGAGGGCAACTTAATATAGGAGGTATGATTGTGAGTAGTACAGATATCCTGATTGTTGGTGGAAGTGCAGCCGGACTTACCGCAGCTATTTCCGCAAGACGATTTAACCCGGAGGCGAAGATCACGCTTGTCAGGAAGGAAAAGAGGGTCCTCATTCCATGTGGGATCCCTTATATCTTCGGAACTCTGGACTCCCCAGAAGATGACTTGATCCCCGATGAGGTGCTGACCGAACATAATATCGACTTGATCGTGGATGAAGCCACCTTCATAAACAAGGGGGCAAAGACACTCACTACAGCAGGTGGGGATATGATAAACTATGAGCGGATGATCCTAGCCACAGGATCTTACCCGTTGGTCCCGCCTTTGCCGGGGGTAGAGCTTAGAAACGTCTTTAGTGCGAAGAAGGACATCGACTATCTGACTAAGCTGAAGCAAGTTCTACATCAGGCAAACGATCTGGTGATTGTTGGTGGGGGATTCATCGGGCTGGAATTCGCTGATGAGTGTAGAAAGATCGATAACTTAAATAGCGTAAGTATTGTCGAAATTCTCCCCCACTGTCTTCTCCTAGCATGTGACAGTGAGGTGTGCATGCAAGTGGAGGAAGAGTTAAAAAAGGCCAAGGTAAGCCTGTTTAACGATAGGCGGGCAAAGGCTATCCTAGGTAAGAAGAAAGTCGAGCAGGTCGAGTTGGAAAATGGGCAAAAGCTCAAAGCGGATATTGTAATTCTGGGGATCGGGGTCAGGCCGAACATCGACTTGGCAATGAACGCCGGGTTACAGGTGGACGATCGAACTGGTATATGGGTGGATTCCTGGATGAGAACTAGTGACCACAATATATTTGCTGCGGGGGACTGCACACAGAAAACCTGCTTTTTAACTAGGGGGGAATGCGTGCTTCGGCTCGCTTCGATAGCGACCATGGAGGCCAGGGTAGCGGGAGCGAACCTGTTTTCTCTACGGCAACGTGCTGCTTCTCCAATCGGTGTGTTTGGGACCGTAATTGGCGATTTATCCGTTGGATCAGCTGGGTTCACCGAGCGGCAAGCCAGGAAGGAGGGGGTCGAAATCATTGTGGGAAAGGCAACGGCAGCGGATAAACATCCGGGGACCCTGCCCGGTGCTCAGAAGTTGACGGTGAAGTTGGTGTTCATGAAGGACTCCAGAAAGCTAATCGGGGGACAGGTCTACGGAAGCGATAAGGCAGGGTATGTGGCTAACTGCATCGGTTCCCTCATTCAGCAAGGGTTGCGTGCGGATGAGCTGGTCACCTTCCAAGTAGGCACTCACCCTAAGTTAACCCCATCTCCGATTGCTCATCAGATTGAGAACGCTGCCGAAATCGCCCTAGCTAAGTTAATCTAGTTATTCAAGGTGAAAGAGGGATAAGCGGAAGACCCTAGTTTCAGCTGCTTAGCGTTCCTGCTTTTTATTTAGATAGAGGTCAATTCCTCGAGCAGCCTCCTGGCTGTTGGCGATTGCCGTGATACATTCGGTCCATATATCATGTCCCTTCGGGCTGCTTTTTAAGCTATCTATCAAACCATGCCATAGAGGAAATGAGGTACTTCTCAGTATTGTATCGATCAGATGAAATAAAGGGGAATCTGATCGGGTTACTCATATCTTAAGGAATCCACCGGATTTGCCAGTGCGGACTTGATCGATTGATAGCTCACCGTGAGATATGCGATCAATAATGCTGTTCCGCCCGATATTAAAAAGGCAACAATCCCGATGTGTATTCGATACACGAAATTTTGCAGCCATTTATTCATTGCAAAATAGGCAATGGGCCAGGCAATGACGTTCGCCAATAGCACCCACCTTATGAATTCTTTGGAAAGCAGTATAAAAATTTTTGAGTCAGACGCACCCAGCACTTTCCGGATTCCTATCTCCTTAGTCCGCTGTTCTGCTGCGAATGCTGTAAGGCCAAAGAGTCCTAGACACGCGATAAAAATAGCCAGGATTGCAAATGCACCAAAAACTCGTCCCATTCGATGTTCCGTAAAATAGGCTCGTTCGAACACCCTCTCGAACTGGTAATGTGATGATTTGCTCCTTTGTGTAGCCCATGTCCATATTTTTAATGAATTTTAGCTGCTCCCGGACCGCTATGGTACAGATGATAAGAATGGTCGTGATCGAGAACTGGACTAGAACAAGAACGTTTCGCAGCGATGAACCTTTGGGGCTTCAAATCTGTGAGATAGTGCTGTGTGTGGACGGCGTGGCTGAATTTACCGGCTGAATCAAAAAAATTGATTTGATACCGATAAGGATCATTGACAATGAGTCCTCCCTCGCTGTCGACGACGAGGCCGTAGGGCCTTTCGAACTCTCCCGGCCCTGTTTCCCGATGGAGCGGACATAGCGGCCGTCGCGATCAAAGACTTTCGCGGTACAATCCCGATTGTCCAATATGTAAATATTGCCAAGCGAGTCGGCATCAATATCAACCGGATTGGTAAATATATAATTTTCGTCCCCTCCGGATTCTTTGATGGGCAGGTCTTCCTCGATTGAAAACGGACTTTGCCTCGGTTCTTTTCCCGAAATAAAGTTGTGAATGATCCTTATGCCGTCCACTATCTCTTCCTCTGAGTCCTTAGCTCGACAGCAAACAATAGTTACCCGTAAGATAACCTGGTGCTGGGCATAGTATCCAATAGAAGTCTTCTTGCCGATTTTAATCATAAAAGTAAACAGCATTTTACATCTTCTAACTTCTAGCTAAAGCCTAGCTTAGCTGCTAATCCTTTTGGCGTGTTTCTTGAATCACAATCTCTGCGATGGCAGCAGAGATGAATCAAAAAACAGGCCAAAATATCCAAAATTTCAAAAAGATTGGAAAATAATGATATTGCTTGAGTTAAATAGATTTCCGATAATGCTTGAAATTAATGATTGTAAATTACTGTTTACATTTATGAGTTGATCATTGTCTCTCCGTTGCACTTGAAACATTATTTGTGGAAACAGGCTTGATAAAGAATCGTCTTATAAGAATCTTCAAGGACAATATGTCTTTAAGAGAAAGCGCTGATTATCTTGGTTCATTTTCTCAAGAAAGTGCTTTTTTGAGTATTTCGAATGCTCAAGAATTCCTTAAAATGGCCTTGACATTGCTCAGACAACAATCATGATGTCGTCCATTTCAAGAAATTTCTCTCCTTCTGGAAGGACGCTGATCCAGGAATAGCGGAATTAGAGGATGCTAAGAAGCGATTGGTTGGATTAAAACTTTAAAGAAGATTTAAGCTATAGGCCCGGACTGTAAACCTGGATTTCTTTGTCCAAACGATCAGCCAGCTTATCTTCAGCAACATCCAAATCATAGTCAGTCTGTAAACCTAGCCAAAACTTCGCAGACATATTGAAATACTTGGCCAGGCGCAAAGCCGTATCAGCCGTAATTCTACGCTTTCCTTGAACAATCTCATTTATCCTTCGGGCAGGGACACGGATGTCCAGAGCCAATCTGTTCTGGCTCAATCCCATCGGCTTTAAAAATTCCTCAAAAAGGATTTCTCCCGGATGAAGCGGAGGCATCTTTTTTTTACTCATGAATTTTCTCCTAATGGTAATCTGTGATTTCGACATCTAATGCATCCTTATCCTGCCAAAGAAAACAAATTCGCCATTGATCATTTATTCGAATACTGTTCTGTCCTTTTCTTTTTCCTTTAAGTGCTTCCAGACGATTTCCGGGTGGTACTATTAAATCATTAAGATTTTCCGCTCTATTTAACATTCTTAGCTTTCTCAATGCGGCTCTTTGCATGCCCGTCGGTAATTTTTTTGTGTAACTTCTATTGAATATTTTTTCAGTCTCTTTACATTTGAAGGATCTTATCACACATTGAGAATATAACGCTATGCGTTAAATGTCAAGCGTTATATTTAACGATGTTTTTCTTGACCTTTAGAAGGATGCAGATTCTGGACTCCTGGATCAGGGACCAAGGGTGATCTCTACTCATTATAATACGCTTTGACTATAGGGGAACAGGACAGTCTGATTGGGTTGAAGACTGGCAACAAAAACCGTATTCAATAGCAGATTTATCAAAAGATGCAGAAACAATTCTTGATACACTGAACGTTAGTAAAGTACATCTGGTTGGACTATCGTTGGGCGGTATGGTTGCTCAAGAATTTGCAATTGAGAATCCAGACAAAACGCTAACCTTAACATCAATAATGTCTTCCGGAAATATTGTAGATAAAGAATTGCCAGAAGCATCTAAAAGTATTGTATTTGATTTTACAAAAATAGGTATTAAATATGGACTATTTCAAAATGAAAAGAACACTATAAAAATGATGGTAGCTGCAAAAATGATTCTTCGCGGAGACGCACAGTATGATGTTGATGTAAAAGAAACAGCTGAACAGGTTCTTTATAATTTAAGAAAGCGCAATGGCTATAACCCAAATGCATCAAGACAACACGACAGTGTAGCCAAGCTATCCGTTTTTAGTTATGAAAAATTAAAGGAGTTGAAAATACCAACATTGGTTATTCATGGATTAAATGATCCTCTTGTATCAATTGAGCACAGTAAAAAATTGGCATCTGTGATTTCAAATGCAAAGACAAAATGGTTCGAGAATATGGGGCATGACCTACCTCCAAACCTCATTGATCCGATTAGTCAAGAGATTATTAAACATATCGATGGAAAAAACCCGAATGCGGGCGGCGAAGCATGGCTTTCTTTATTGTTATGCAAATCCGTTGCATAGCAGGGATTTCCTTTTAAATCCCCAGGGAAAGTCGTTCGGCCAGGGCAGGAGGCAGCTTTGCCTTTAAGATTTTTTTCTGTGCTTCCTCTATATTATATTCCAGCCTGAAAAAGCGGACTTTTTTTACCTTTGAGTCGTAAATTGCACATGCAGCGCGTGTGTTCCTGTCCCGCGGCTGTCCGACCGAGCCCGGGTTGATAAGATACCTCACACCTCTCTCGATTTTCAGCTCGTTATAGTTACCCGTAAGAAATGTTCCTTCTACAAGATGGTCTGTTTCGGTGTATACAAAGGGGAAATGTGTATGCCCAAAAAAGCAGATGGGTGATTTTATATTGAGAAAAGCTTCGGCTGCATCAAATTCGCCAAAGATATAGTAATCTTCGTCAAAAGGAGCTCCATGGCAGATTGTAATATTGGTATGGATAGTCTGAGGTCCTTTTTTTAAACGAGAAAGATAATTCAAATTTTTCTTAAGCAGGTTTTGCTGTGTCCATATAACTGCCGATGCAGCTACGGGATTGAAAGTACTGACAGACTCGAGCCCACACACGGCCTTGTCGTGATTTCCCCTTATTATCGAGATTGGTTTGAGAGCCTGAATTTTTTGTATTACCTCATTAGGGCAGGCTCCGTATCCAACCATATCACCGAGGAATATGAAATAATCGATCTTTTTCCTCTGCGCAAATTTAATGAGAGCCAGGAAAGCTTCGAGGTTGCCGTGAATATCTGAAAAAATTAAATATCGCATTTTCCTGTCTTATCCAAAGTTTTATTTAATAAATTGTACATATTATGGGCTTTATAGGAACTTCTTACAAGAGGGCCTGATTCTACTTCTTTGAAACCGAGATCCAGCGCGGTCTTTTTGAGCTGCTCGAATTCTTCAGGATAGTAATATTTTACGACAGGAGCATTTGTTCTTGTAGCCTGAAGATATTGGCCGATAGTCAGAAGGTCGCAGGAGGCTTTTCTAAGGTCTGAAAGAGTCTGGAAAATATCTTCTTCCTTTTCTCCCAAACCGATCATGAGCCCGGATTTTGTGATCATACCCGCTTCCTTTGATCTTTTCAGGATTTCTAACGATCTGAAGTAATTCTTTTTCGGCCGGTTTATCAAAGGATAAATGGTTTCAGGAACCTCCAGGTTGTGGTTTAGCACCTCGGGCCGGGCCTGTATGACTGTATCCAGAGCCTTCTCGTTGCCGTTAAAGTCAGGGATTAAGATTTCCACCTTCACACCGGGTGTTTTTTTTCTTATTGATTTTATGGTTTCTATAAAAATTGAAGCACCGCCATCAGAGAGGTCATCACGTGTGACCGAGGTTATGACCACATAACGAACTCCCATTAATGATACGGTCTCTGCTACCCTTGAGGGTTCATCCGGGGATGGGGGAGAAGGAACTCCTTTTTTTACAGCGCAGAATAAACATCCGCGTGTGCAGATATCTCCGAGTATCAGGAAAGTTGCTGTCCTTTGAGCCCAGCATTCTGAAATGTTAGGACATCCTGCACTTACACATATTGTGTGGAGATTCTGCTTTTTAAGCAGACCGGATACGTAAAAGAAGTTACTGTGAGATGGAAGCTTTACTTTGAGCCATGAGGGCTTTCTATTAAGCTGCATTATGGGAATGGCTCTATTTTACCTTTCAAGAAATATACAGAAATTTTTAAATTATTTACTATTAAGGAGGGAATAAATTATTAATAATATTCGAATACTCTTTCTCTTCTCAGACGTCTTCTTACACGTTTTCGTGCTTGAGCTGCCTTCATCCGCTTCCGTTCACCGGGTTTAAAATATACTGAATGTTTTTTTATCTCTTTTATTATTGCTTCCTGTTGGACTTGTCTCTTAAATCTTCTAAGTGCGCCTTCAATAGACTCGCCTTCATTAATTACGATAAATGCCAATAAAATTCACCTCCTCAAAATCAGGTAAAAAAATTTATATAGGATTTAACTTATATTGTCAATAGTAAATGACACGTTACGATTCGCATATTGACTTTTTGCAGAGGGTGTTTTAATATATTACCAATTTGACTGGTCATATGTCCAAGACAATAGGTCATATGACCAAATTAATTGGTAATGAGGTGCATGATGTTAGAGCCGCTGCTTGAATCCGAAAAAAAAGAGAAGATACTATTGTATCTATATACAAATGGAGAAGCTTACCCAAGGGAGATTGCTAAAGCTTTCCGATTTTATATTAATACGGTTCAAAATCAAATGTTGAATCTAGAAATGGGGGGGGTTCTCTACAGCCGGCTCAAAGGGAAAGTTCGTCTGTTTGGAATAAATCCAAGATATCCTTTTAAAAAAGAACTCGAAGCACTGCTCGAAAAAACACTCAAATTTATTCCTGATGAAGAAAAAGAAAAATTTTATACACCACGATTAAGGCCTCGCCATACAGGAAAACCTCTCTAAAATGAAAATTAAAGGAATATCACTTAAGGATCTTGCCATATTAATTTGTGACTATTTAGCTAAAAATGGTATTGAGACAGTTCTTACTGGAGGCGCTTGTGTTTCTATTTACACTTCTGATAAGTATGTTTCTTATGATTTGGACTTTGTTCTTCTTTCCTACATAAGTCGGAAAAAGATAAAATCTTTGTTAGAGCGGCTTGGCTTTCAAGAAAAAGGAAGACATTTAAAACATGAAGATACTCCTTTTCTTGTAGAATTTCTTGCCCCTCCTCTTTCAATCGGAGAAGAACCCATAAAAGAAATCAATGAAATTCGCAAAGGAAATATGGTTTTGAGACTTCTTTCACCTACTGATTGTGTAAAAGACCGTTTAGCTGCTTTTTATCATTGGAACGACAGGCAGTCCTATGAACAGGCCATTATGGTTTGCGGAGACAATGATATAGATCTGGAGGAAGTCGAAAGGTGGTCTACTCACGAAGGAATGGAAACAAAATTTGACGGAATCAAAAGGAAATTGCAGAGAGAAAAATAAGAATTTAGGTTAGGCAATTCCCGGAATTGGAATGCTCTTTTTAACTTAGGGTTATAAAATATGGCTAAAATGCCAGAATATATAACTGTAGGTTAGTTTTTTAATTATAGTAAACGCTTCCCTTTTCCGCTTTCTCAGGATTGTGGTAATAGTGCCCTATTCCGTTTTTAACTACTTCAGTATAACGAGGGACATTTTTGATATTTATCGCCCTGTCAGGAAATTTCCTGGAAAACTGCTTCATGATTTCTAATATCACTGAACAGTGCTGGCCTACACGTTTTTCCATGGGCCATCCTGTCTCATCATAAGGCACGAATAATTTTTTTTGTTTTGAGAGGCTCAGTAAAAAAGGATCCTTCCCGTTCAAAAGCAGATCTACGGTTTTCGGTCCTGTTGGCTGATCCAGGAAGGGAAGAGGCGCTTCCAGGAGGAAAGGCAAAGTATCAGAGTAATCCCCGATTTCCCTGTGGGACAGACCTCGGAATCCTTTAGGGGAAGGTTCTACATGATTCTCAAATCCTTCCATTGCCTTTACTGTAAGGGATGCCATTGTTGCGAGTCTTATGGCACTTTCCGGAGCTACAATGCAGTTTGTGACCGGGAACATTGTTTCCGCCCCGTGAACGTCGAAGGCGATGTCGACTTTTTCTTCACGCATTATCTGCATTGCGCCGAAAGTAACCCTCTCCATAAGAGGACCGTTTGCCCTGCCGGGCCATGTCCTGTTTGTGTTTCTCACATCGAGGAAAGAGAGAAGCTGTTTGTCGGGATAGTGGACATAAACATCAGGGTCCGGCCATTGGTCCAGAGGAGAAGCCTCCCGGTTTCCTATCCTGAACTTTTTACTGCTCCAGTCTGTCGGGATTTCAAAATACAAAGGATACCCATCACCGGGCCGAGTGTTGCGTCCCCCGCTGTTGTTAAACTGCGGGATGATGATGATCGTTCCTTTTTCCACCACGGCATTTTCAAGAAATATTAGGGAACTCAGTATTGCAGCCGGCTCGTTCGAGTGAGTATTCGCAATGATTAGCATCTTACCGCCTTCCTCTTTTCCTTCCAGATAGAAAACATTGGTATCTGCCATTGTCCCTTTCAGGCCTTCAGAATAATCGCTGAGCTTTGTGACTTTTGTCACGCCAGGGCCAGCCACTATGGGGACCATGTAATGCCTGTGTTTGTAAAACTGCAGGCCTGAGATTGTTATAACAAAGGTAATTACCACCAGAAATATTGATTTTATTTTCCATTCGCGAGACATTGTTTTTCTCCTTATCCTACTTTACACGAAGGATTCTCAGAACGAGGGGGATCATGACAAGCAGGTAAAGAAGCATATCCTCCACGTTTTTCTTTTCCTTTATAAAGTTCCATAGGAGCATGCCTAAGAAATAGGCGGTGATCACGTAATATAATATCATTATTATCGGCATGGACTTACCTCCTGTTACATACTCCAGCGCACAAGGAATGCTAATTTTGCGCTGAATATGACCATGAGGATTCCTGTTGCAGTAATTACAATCCAGGGAACCCAGGTCTTCTTTAAAAAGGACCAATAACTGCCCTTGTATTCTGAAACCATTACGCTTAATCTGCCAATAAGAGCTGTGGGCGGAAGCCCATCTCCTAACGGCCAGAGCAGGCTTAATCCTGCAATGGCGACAGTGGCATGAAGGCCGATAGAGTCAAGAAACCAGATGAGGGGAATTCCTACAATCGCAGCACCTCCGTAGGTCAGGACTCCTTCTGATACAGGGATGATTACGATTAGAGATATAAACAGAAGTACGATCGGAGTGCTGATAACAGCATAAGACAAAAGCCCCCTGACTCCTGTTGCGGTCATTATCTGCTGAAGCGCGCCCACGATAGCCATGGTCGCAAGCAGGGGAAGCAGTCGCTTCACCGTCTTTCTTGATAACACAAGAATATTGATTTTCTTGGGGCTTACCAGAAGGGCGGTTACTGCACCCGCACTAAATTCCAGGGGAAGTCCCAGTATTGGCATGCCGAAAGGCCAGATCCTGGAAGCGATAACCAGGCCGAAAAAGACCAGAAACGGCAGGAGTACCCTCCACCAGCTCATTTTTGCTGGCACTTCGGGCATATCTTTAAGAATCTGTTCCAGGTCCATTGCTCCCTCTTTTTTCCATCCGAGAAAAAGCACGGTGAAGGTCCCCAGTATAAGAACCGGTATTCCAAGCGGAAGCTCAAAGCCTACATAGGGAATGGCTGTACCGGCGGATAAAATCATTGCCCATATGTTAACCGGCGGAGCCGCGGCGCTAAGGCCTGCTACTATAAATAAGATAGCTGCGGCCCTTTTTTTAGGTATCCCCAGGTAACCGAGTGCTAATGCTACTGGTGCGCCAACAACAAGCAGCGAAACACTGCCCGCTCCTGTGAGTGCCCCGGGAATAAGTACTATAAACATTAACAGTATCAGGACGATTATTCGTTTATTGTAAAAATATTTTATTATGCCGTGTACGACATAGTTCACGCCTCCGGATTCAGATATGAGGGCCATGAATATTGTGGCAGTTGTAAAAACCAGCATTACATCCACATATGTAAAGCTTCCTTCTACAAGGTGACGGACCAGTTGACCTATGGGCGGTGTTTTTACAAACGAACCGGCAATGCCTCCTGCAACGGCGGATGAAAGCATACTCAGCTCTACGGATAATTTCCTCCAATTTGCCAGGGCATAAGCAATCACCATGACTGCTAAAATAATTCCAATTTGTAGGTACATATCACTCACTCCATTTTAAAGACAAGCATGGTACAGTACATAATAAGTCAAGCGGAGCAAATATCCTGAATTATTCATAAATTATGCCGATACCAATATTTATTTTTCATTATACTATACCTGCTAGTTACATTGATTTTTCCTTCGGCATAACATTTAAATCTTTTTCCATACACTTCTTTTTCTCTACATCATCGGCATTCTTTACCTTTCAGGCGAGCCGATCTTACCGCATCTGCTTCGTTACAGCCCATTCGTGGTGAAGGACCACAACTTCATGTGCTGTGCCTCGCATCTGCAGCAACCTCGACTCGTGAATAATCCAGGATGAAAAATTTCAAATTTCCGCTCACAGGCGCTGATGCAAATTCATGTCCTGCCAGGGATTATTCAAAAACCTGCTTCAGAATGTCGACAAGGTCCAAAGCGTATTCAATTTCAGTGAAAGGAATTTCTTTTTCTTTCGCGATGGTCGTGAAGCGGCCGTCCTTGTTGCTGTCCGAAGCTGCAACGAGATAGTCGGCAAAGGGAGCAACGGTGTCGATCATCCTTTCGTTGTCTCCTCCAGGGGCGCCGCGTTTTGATAGACCTCCCACATGGACAGCAATAATAAAGATATTATTTTCCTTGCAGTAATCGATAAGGCTTTTCAGGCGTTTCTCTTCGTCTTCGATTGTAAGGCCTGATGCTCCCATGCCCTTCAGGCTGGCGCCGATGGCAAAAATGATGGTCTTATACGGAGTTCCCTCAGGGTATTTTTCAAGGTCGGTGTTAATCTCGACATGAAAACCTTCGGCCGACTCTTTTCCTGCAAGGCCAGCTCCGGTTTTTAACATCTCAACATCGGGAACGTCGCAGTAGTCGTATTTCAGCCCTGCCTCTTCAAGAATTATGTTCAGCGTCGTAACATCCGGACTCTGGCCTGCCGAAGTTGTAAGAATCGGGAGTTCGGCATTGGGGATTTTAGTATCCTGCAAACCCGATGCAGGCAGCGCGAATATAAGCCCGCATACGAGCACTGAAAAGATTGTGGGTTTTTTTAAGCTTTTCATTTGAATCACTATCTCCTTTTTGAATATAAATCACTACTTCTTTTCTGATGGCTGCGGTTCCAGTTTGTTGTACTTGATCAGTTCCTTGAGCCACCAGTCCGGGAATTTCAGCGGTAGTCTTTTTCTCGATTTTGTGTCATATATCCAAAGATGGTTGTATTTAACGAGCATGTAGTCACCCAGCTCCCACCAGGCGTCGATGACTCTGTTGGCATTGTTCATGCAGTAGTCGGTTAAGAACTGGCGGGCTTGAGAGGGGTCCTTTTTGTAAAGTTCTTCTGCGAATTTGTCGATGACAGGAGTGCGCTTTACGGCTGATTCTTCCCAAATTGCCTGGGCTTTTCTGACGTCTTCGATTGCATATGAATAGAGCACTTGAGTATGGAAATCCACATAATCGAAGGCCCACCTGGCGGATTTCCTGTCAAACTCCCAGTGGTCACCGAATTCAAAGGATTTTGGGATTCCTGAAATACCCATGTAAAGGGGCATAAAACAGGATGTGTCCTGGGCACCGAAGGCAAGCCATACGAGCCCTCCGATTGGGTTTGGCAGCCATTCTCTGCACTGTGTGACCGTGACATATTCTGCGCGGTTTACGCCGATGACCCGGGGTCTGTTGTAGGTCCTGCCGTCGAGTTTAAAGCCGTAGGGGAGGCGGTTGGGATTGGCGAACGGTCCTCCCTGCAGGCCATCAGCCGGACAATATGGAGTGCCCTCGAATTTGTTGCGTGTCATAATCATAACATCGTGAACGGAAAGCTTCTTTTCCGGCTTAACCGAGAATGGGAATTCCATGTTCGGAGTTTCCGGGCTGAAGTGCTTAGAGGGTGCGACTAGGTCGAAAAATCGCCAGAGGCGTCCTCTTGACCCTTTGGATTCTGCCGCGCTGTATTCGCTCGGAGAATAAGCTTTCTTCCAGTTGAAGGCTTTACCGCTCTTCGGGTCATAGAACCCGAGCTCTACTGCAAGTGAAATCACATTGGGGGAAGCCATGAAGTAGTCCTGGTTTTTAAGGTCTATCTCTCCGATCCTGGATTCGTTCGGGCAGACACTGACATGGTCGTCGGGAACTCTCTGCGCGCACCAGACGGCACCCGGCTTCCCGCTCTCCGGTGTCCATAATGGGCCGACAGGCATAATCTCGAATACCCAGACCTCCTTCGGATCAGAAAGAGCCAGCATCTCTGCTGTATCAGTAAAACCGTATCCGTACTTTTCACCCAGTTCTCCCATGATTTTTACAGCCTCTCTGGCTGTCTTTGCTCTTTCCATGGCTATGAGTGTCAGCATTGTTATGTCGAATTTGGCAGCAGGCGTAGGATTTTGCATTTTTTTGCGGCATCCGATGGTTGATTCTCCGATAGCTACCTGCATGTCATTCATGTACCCGAATGAGCCGTTGAAATATGCGTATGTATGAGGAACCTCCGGGATTTCAAGGCCTGTAAAATCGTCCTTATACTTTTCCCATTTGAGGCCCTCACTCGGCGGCCATGTCCTGAACTGGTTTATATGATAGATCTTGCGCATTGAGCCGGGTTTGTGGTCTGCTGCCGGCACATACCTCCATGTCCAGTCGCATAATCCGCAGTCGCATGTATGGGTGGACATAACAGAGCCGTCTGTTGAGGCGTCTTTTCCGACTATTATAACCGTACAGCCGTCTGTAATCTGGTCTGTTTGAAAAGATTCGCACTTCTGGCCCTCCTGCCCGTTCAAAGCGAATGCACACAGCAGAGCTGCTGTGGCGAACAGCATTACCGGAATTAAAATTGACTTTTTTAACTTCAACTTTTACCTCCTTATTTTTATTTGAAAATTCTAAATATGAATAAAACCGGTTATCAGATTCTTGAAACCGGTGAGTTGTTGTGAATCAAGGATTTTATGCACGGGATTATATATTGAATTTGTTACAGCGGTGTTTTTTGCCAGTAACCCCATGTCGAATTATTTATACAAACTTGAGATGAATATGTCAATGAAGATATGCAGCCGGCAAATTTGACGCTATGACGTTTTAGCGGTATAATTTTATATTACCAAAAAAAGGAGATTTAGATGACCACCACAATAAAACGAGCGACTGTCTATTTAGATCCAATGTTACATAAAGCTTTACGAATCAAAGCAGCCGAAACTTCCAGGTCTATTTCCGATCTTATCAATGAAGCCATAAGGCTTTCTCTTGCTGAAGATGCAGAAGATTTAGCCGCTTTTGAGGAAAGGATGAATGAGCCTCTTGTTTCATTTGAAAATGTACTTAAAGAGCTAAAAAAACATGGGCGAATATAAAGTTTATTTTAAGAAATCAGTTCTAAAGGATATAGAGAAAATCCCAAAAAAGGACCTCAGGAGAATAATCAAACGTATAGAATCGCTTTCAGATGATCCAAGACCAGCAGGTCATGAAAAACTGACAGGCCGGCAAAGGTATAGAATCAGGCAGGGAAATTATCGTATTGTTTATTCAATTCAGGACGAAGAACTAACTGTTTGGGTGATAAAGATCGGACATAGACGTGACATATATAGAAAGATGACAAAATCCTGAACACACGCTGCCAAAATCGCTGAGACTCTTTAATTTTGTTTAATCCGATAATCTAACCTGCTGAAATAAGTTATTGGATCTTCTTAAGATTTTCATTATCTGATCCATTCTACTCATAGTAACTCCTATTCTACCACGCATCGTACCTCCAATGTGTCACTAATGTATCTGAACGAGTACACAATGTGTCACTAACGTACTGAACGAATTCTGTTGATTGAAGAATATGAAAAGATTATAATGATATCAGCCATAATAAAGGAGTCAGGATGAGAAAGAAAGAGAAAAATAGAATGAGACTGATGCCTGTTTTTTTGGCCGCAGTGCTGCTGTTGACCGCAGGTCTGAGCTTTGCACAAAAAGGATTTTATATGGAGGAGAAAAAACTCTACGAGAAGTACAGAATGTCTGTCAAGCATTTCGAGGAGGCAAAGGCGCTTTATAACGAGGAAAAATACAAAGAAGCAGAGAAGAAATTCAAGGATTGCTTGGAGGTATTTCCCCAGCATGCCCAAGCTAATTTTTATCTTGCCCACCTGTTGTACCAAGCGTCTAATCTGGAGAGCGCCCTCCATCATATCGAGGAAGCCAAGAAGAATTTTGAGTTTATGAACAAGATGTATATCTTCAGCTACGACGATTACACCAGCCAGCTCCGGACTCAAAGGGATGAGATCCGGGACAGGATTCAGAAGTACAAGGATCAACAGCAGAAAACAACCCAGGAGAAGGAAAGTCAGAAAATCGAAACACAGATTTCCCAGTTGCAGACCGAGCTTGGAACCATCAACAGCCGGCTGGCCGAACCCTTACCCGAAGAAAAAAAGGTGCCTGCCGACTACTTCTACCTGCACGGCAACATCTATTTTAAACTGAGAAAGCTTCAGGAAGCCCACGACCAGTATGTCGAATCCATCAAGCGCGATCCCAAACACGAAAGGGCCTACAATAATCTCATCAACATCTACTTTATGGCCAAACAGTACAAGAAGGCGATGGAGTTTGTGGAGAATGCCGAGTCGACGGGAGTCAAAATAAATACCAAGTTGAAGGAGGCCATTCGCCAAGCTCTTGGGAAGTAATTTTTTTCCACGAACATCTTTATAGTTGTTTTTAATATTTATAGTAGATTTTCTGCAGACTCTTCATCCGATGAAGAACGCAATGTTTGTGGCATCTGGAGTTTGGAAAATATGGAATTTTTTATAGAGTTATATGAATGAAAGACAAACGAATAGATCATGGTAAATTTCATTAAAGGAAAAAAATTGTAGGAGGAATGACCCGATGAGAAGGATATCATTTTTTGCAATTTTATTCATCGTGGTTTTTCTGTGTTTTAGCTCCCTTTCCTGGAGTCAAAAATCCTCAGAGTGGGAGCTTGAGGTCAACACAGAAAAAGCGGACGTTCATCTTGTGCCCGACACGGACAGCACCGTGGTGATCACTCTGCCCAAAGGATTTCTCCTGAAATCGTATGAGAAAATCAACGAATGGTTCAGGGTTGTTATCGGACCCGACGAAGACGGTATTGTGACCATCGGCTATATCCAATCGCAAAATGTGGACGTGATCCGAGAGAAAATCATACAAGAACTGGATTATTGGGAAGAAGAACCGGAATTCTTCGAGGGAATCGGATTGAGTATAAGACTTACAGGAGGCCCCACCTTCTTCAGCGGAGGAGACATCAGCAAAGGAGCCAAGGGTCTGTACGATGCGGCCTCTGATTTTGTTGCCTCTTATGGATTTGCTATTGAAAGGCGGTTTAACGCTTTTGATTCGGGCTTTGAGGTTGTGGCAGATTTTGTTTACAATCTCACCTCTAAATTCGGAGTAGGAATCGGCTCAGGGTATATGCACTTGACACAACAGAGCCTCCTTCTTTTTGAGGAACCAGACCTGTTTCAGAAGAATCAAGCTGGCACTGCACCCAAGATTACAGCTTTTCCGATTCGGTTAGGAGTGTTTTTCAATTTCCCGCTTCACCGCTTGGTTAATCTCACCTTAAACAGCGGTGCTGCCTTGTATATCACAAAGTACTCGTTCACCCGGAGTACAAATTGGTATCAGCTTGATCTAATCAATCATAAGGCCGATGCCACAGGAATCGGTTTCCATGGCGGAGTGGGTTTTGAGGTTAATTTCCATCGGAGGGCAGCACTCATTCTGGAATGTCGAGGAAGATATGCCAAGATCTCTGGTTTCAACGGAAAGAGCAATATAAAGAAATGCATATTACCTCCTATTGAATTTGAGAATATCGAGGAGAATGGAGCACTCTATTATCTGGAAGAAGACGGACATCCTTCCTTGGCTGTATTGGAGCAAGAACCCACCGGATACGAAACTTTCCGCAAAGCCACATTGGATCTCAGCGGATTTATCTTCCAAGCCGGAATCAAGGTGAAATTTTAAGGAGTGAAAAAATGAAGGGAAAATGTTTTACAACCCTTTTGGTAATTTCTTTCATCCTGCCTTTGAGCCTTTATTCTGTCCAAGAAACAAGGCTCTCGGAATCCCATAAAAAATGGCTCGAAGAGGAGGTTGTCTATATCATCACTCCGGCAGAGAAGGAAGTTTTTCTCAAATTAGAGACCGACAGAGAAAGGGATAATTTCATAGAAGAATTCTGGCGCCAGAGAGATCCCACTCCTGGTACACCGCGCAATGAGTTTCGCGAAGAACACTATTTGAAAATCGATTTCGCCAACCGGACATTCGGCCGGGGCACACCAGTGGAAGGCTGGAGAACAGACAGAGGAAAATTTTACATTATGCTGGGGCGGCCTGCCAGTGTCCAAAAGTATTCAACATTTGACATCCATCCCATCGAGATCTGGTATTACAATGGGAACCCCAAATTGGGTCAGGAACCCATCTTCCGGCTCACCTTTTTCAAAAGAGGAGGGATCGGTGTGTACGAGCTTTACAACCCCATGATGGATGGCCCCAAGGATCTGGTTCCTTTCCACGAAAGATATCCTGATACTGTAAAGTTCGATGATCAAGGGGGGGTGGAACTGGATGCCGGATCTGCCGCAGATATCCAGGGGATGTCTCACCTGGTCGACGGTAGAGATATCCAGGCCTATTTGTTGCTCAAAGAAAATATCGGACACGAACTTGCCGATGCGTCTTTTTCCAACTTTCCGGGAAGAAAGGGCCCAACATACAAACTCCCTTCGGCCATTTTGATCAAGGACGTGGAGACCTACCCGGCAAAAAAGATTAACGATGATTATGCCTACGAATTCTTGGAGCACAAAGCCGTTGTGGAAGTCAGCTATTCTGTCCACTACATCGCAAACCAGTCCAAAGTGGATGTGCTGCAGCATCCCTCAGGGATGTTTTTTGTGAACTACACCATCGTGCCTGGAAATCTGTCCGTGGATTTCTACAAGAATAAATATTTCACCAATCTGCAGGCTTCGCTGCGGGTTGCTGATATGGAAGGTAAGACAATTTTTCAGATGAAAAGAAGCATTCCGATTGAGCTGAAAAAAGAGGAGCTTGAGGCCATAGGCAAAAGGCCTTTTCATCTGTATGATTCCTTCCCCATAATTTCGGGAAACTTCACCTTCAACCTTTTGCTTGAAAACACAGTGACCAAGGAATTCACCTCTTTTGAGACGACATTAAGGGTACCTCCCCCAGGGCAGCTCCAGATAGGCTCGCTGATTCTGGCTCGAAACGTAAAAAGAGACTTACCAGTGGGCGAGATCCACAGAGCTTACCAAGTGGGAGATATCCAAATCTACCCCACCTTAAATAATACATTCCTGGAAAAGGATAAACTGCATCTGTTTTTCCAGATTTATAACTTGACTCCAGAACTGAAGGAAGAAGGCACCCTGAAATACATCTTTTTTAGAGAAGGACAAATGTCTCATACTATTGAGAGAAGAATTCAGGAATACGAAAGCAGCCGTGATTTCCTGGAAGAAATTTCCTTGGAGGGACTTATTCCCGGAAGGTACGCCCTCAAAGTCTTTCTCCTCGGTAAAAACGGGAACGAGCTCCTTATGGAGAGCGAAGAATTCAGAATCACGGAAACGCCGCTTCCAGGCTCTTGGGTATCGGCTCAAACCAGTCCACCGGCAGACGATCCTTTCTACTCAAACATCATAGGAACACAGCATCTGAACAAAGGGGATCTGGATCAAGCTCTGCAAGAATTATCCACAGCTTATGAGAAAGAGCCTGAAACGTTGGATTACGCCTTGGATTATTCAAGAGCACTTTTGATTTCCAAAGAGTTTAAGAAGGTGAGAGATATCCTTGCACCCTTTGTGGAAGCCAAAGACATGAATTTTGATCTATTTTATTACATGGGCGAAGCCTCCAAGAGAATCAACCAATACGAGGAAGCCATCTATTATTATCAGAATGCCCTTTCTTATAGGGGAAATGTGGTAGAAATACTTAATTCCATCGGCACCTGCTATCTTGAGCTGGGAAACAAGGAAGAGGCTTTGCGAACCTTGGAGAAGTCTTTGGAGGTCAATCCGAACCAGGAGACAATAAAAAAAATAGTCGAAGAACTAAAAAAGAAATGAGATCATGCATTTAACCTGGATTATTTACGGGTCGAGATTAGTGCGGATGCAAGGCATGGCGGGTGAAGCTTTGGTTATCCACCGCAAACCCGTCATAACGCAGCAGTGGTGCCGAGATTCGGCCCGCCTAAAAGGTTTATTCATTGGTTTGCTGCTTTTGGTGTTTCTTTTCTCACAAACTCATGCGTTTGCCTCCGGCCAGGAACTTTTCGAGTGGGAACTCAGGGTCATTGTTGAAAAAGCGAACATTCACCTGGAGTCCGATGAGAACAGCACTGTGGCCATGACCGTTCCCCAGTCCTCGATCCTGAGGTCGTATGAAAAAGAAGGCGAGTGGTTCCGGGTGATCTTTCAACAGGAGAGCGGAATCGTGGTTATCGGGTATATCCATTCCAGCCAGGTCGAAATCATGAAGGAGAAGGTAGAGCAGAAGATTGATTTTTGGGGCGAAGAATCAGATTTTTTTAAGGGAATCGGATTGACTGTAAAAGTTTCTGTAGGCTTCAACCATATCGCTGCCGGGGAGATCAATGACGGAATCAGAGGAGTGGTGGATTATTACAAGTGTCTCATGAGCTATTGGGGACAATTCTTTGATAGAGAGATTGAACCCTTTCATTCGGGTTTTGATTTTGGTGCTGATGCCATATACAGTTTGACCTCTCATATAGGAATCGGCCTTGGATTGAGTTATGTCCAGTGGGGGAATAAAAGTTGGCTGCTCCTTGCAGATGTGAACTATCCTAGAAGATTCGACAGCACGCCTCGAGTCAAAGCTCTTCCCGTCAGATTGGGAGCATTTGTCACCCTTCCTATTTTTCGCAAAATTAATGTAACATTTAACGCGGGACCGACTTATTATTTTGTCCGCTATATGTACAATATGTCATACAGCCCCTATGCCGTCGTCCAAAAAGCCAGCGGCCGAGGACTGGGATTTCACGGGGGAATCGGACTGGAGCTCGAGTGGAACTCCAGGTCTACCCTTTTTATCGAATATCAAGGTCGATACGCCAAATTAAACACATTCGAAGGAACCGAAGAAAAAATAATTTTTGGTGATAGGTTGAAGGAAGAAGGACCGCTTTGTTGTATGGAGTATATGGAGGGATCAGAAATTAGGCGCAGTTTGATCGTATGTAATGAAGAAATGCTCTCGAACCCGAATGTGAAGAAGGCGGAGTTTGATCTCAGCGGGTTTGCTATTCGGGTTGGAGTAAAGGTAAAATTTTAAAGGTTTTGTAAATAATATAAAAATCATTTAAGGTGGCATATTGAAATGAAAAAAAGAACTATTTCAGTCGCATTCCTATTTCTGGTTTGTGTTTTGTTTTTGGCAGGCTCTTTTGAGGAAAAAGTCCAGCTTTCTGAGGAATATGAGAAATGGCTCAAAGAGGACGTGGCCTACATCATCACTCCGGCCGAGAAAGAGGTTTTCCTAAAGCTGGAAAGCAACAAGGAGCGGGATCTCTTTATCGATGAGTTCTGGCGGCAGAGGGATCCGACTCCCGGAACACCCAGAAACGAGTTGAAAGAAGAGCACTACAACAGGATCCAATTTACCAGTGAAAGGTTCGGAAAATCTTCCCCTCTACAAGGGTGGCAAACCGATAGAGGGAAAACATATATTATCCTGGGTTCCCCAAATCATGTGGAAAAATTCCATACCATCGATACGTATCCAATAGAACTTTGGTATTACCACGGAGATCCCAAGCTCGGTCAGCCTCCGGTGTTCCGCCTTCTTTTTTTCAGAAGAGGAGGGGCAGGAGAATACGAGCTGTACAGCCCGATGAGTGATGGGCCGAAAGATTTGGTACACTTTGTTTTGAATGATCCTGATCAGAAGACCATGTTAAGCCAAAATGTCCTGATGGGAACCACACAAGAGCGGTTTGACAGTACTGTTGATGCTTTGGACCGGGAGGCCTACAAGATTCTGAAAAATAAGGTCTCCTTTGAATTGGCCGAGGCCGCTTTTTCCAACTTCCCCGGAAGAGACGGGCCTCAGAACAGACTGCCTTCTGAAATTATGGTTCAGCAAATGGAGACTCTACCACACAGGAAAGTCCAGGATGATTACGCCTATGAATTTTTGGAGCACAAAGCAGTTGTTGAAGTGAGCTATTCTGTGCACTTCATGGGGAATAAAAACCTGGTAAATGTTGTCCAGGACCCAACAGGTTTGTTTTTCGTGAACTACACCATTGTGCCGGATTCTCTTTCAGTTGACTTCTTCCAGGATAAATATTTTACCAGCCTCAGGTTGTCCCTGCACGTGACAGATCCGGGGGGACAGACCATTTTTCAGAGAGAGCGAAATGTGCTGGTAGAGCTCAGGGATAAAGAACTTAAGATCATCGGAGAGAAATCCTTTCATTTGTGCGACTCCTTCCCCTTAATTTCGGGCCAGTACAAACTCAACCTGCTGCTGGAAAACACAGTGACCAAGGAGTTCACCTCTTTTGAGAAGGACATTTATGTGCCTGATCCAGACTATTTGAACATGACTTTGCCCATTTTTTCCCGCCTGGTGTATAAAGATTTGCCTCAGGGACAGGCCGTGCGGGCCTATCAGATCGGCGATGTTCAGATCTACCCATCCCTGGAGAATACCTTTAATGTTAAAGATACCCTGTATGTTTTTTTCCAAATATTCGGGATGAGTTTCCAACAGAAAGAAGAGGGAGAATTGGAGTTTGTGTTTTTCAGGAGAAATCAGCCCTTCCGAACAGTGCGCAAAAAGATCAGCGAGTATGAAAATGCCAAAGATTATATCGAAGAATTTTCCCTTGGGGATTTCTCTGACGGACAGTATGCCTTGAAAGTTGCCCTGCTCGATAAGGAAGGCAATAAGCTTCTGCAGGCAAAAAGGGACTTTTCTGTTACACGCCAGCCGCAGCCCGGAGCGTGGTATGTCGCTCAGACAAATCCCCCGGTTGAGGACCCCTTTTATCATTTTGCCAGAGGTAATCAACTTCTTAACAAAAGGGAGATGGGAAAGGCGGTGGACGAACTGAGAAAGGCGCATGAGGGGAGTCCCGAGTCGGTGGAGTACGCCTTGAGTTACGGAAGAGCCCTGCTGATCGCTGAAAATTTTAAAGAAGTTATTTATGCCCTCACTCCTTATGCGGCGGCCGGAAAGGAAGAGTTCGAGCTGTTCTACTATCTGGGAGAGGCTGCAAAGCGCATCGGAGAACCGGAGGCGGCTGTCGGCTACTACCAAAAGGCCCTCACCCAAAAAGGAAATATGGTGGAAATCCTCAATTCCCTCGGGAGCTGTTATCTTGAGCTTGGGAACACGGAGGAGGCTCTGCGGGCCTGGGATAAGTCGCTGGAGATCAACCCCGACCAGAGTACAATCAGAGATGCCATCAACAAACTCAAAAAATAATTTCAATTTGGTGACTTTAATTCGGTGACAGGATACGCAATTAATAATCCATAAAAGTGCATTGAATCCAAAAAAATGGATTATTTGTCTATACCCGAGAATTCCCATAAAAATCTAACTAATTGATAATAAACATATTAGAATGAGTCCTCTCTAAAAAGGAGATTGGCATAAATATTGCTGTTATTATATATTTAGCGTATAGTTGCATTTTGGTCACAATTATGTGAAAGTGTAATAATAAAAATAAGTAACGCTAAGATAGGAGGTGGTAATCAATCAGAAAACCTAACTAAGACGCATTCAAGTTGGACTGTGATAGGACTTCTTGGTTTTGAAAAAAGAGCCCTTTCACAATCCTAGGGATTCAAAGTCATCCGTTGGGAGGTCGGCAATGAGGTCGAACCCCCGGCGGGAAAAAATCAGTCCCTCTCCTTTAAAGGAAGAAGAGGGACAAAAGGAGAAAATAATGAGTAAATTCAGAACCTACTTCTTCTTACTGCTTGGAGTGCTTCTTCTCGTTGGATCAATAGCCGCTCAGGTACCGACTAGTCCATATGGTAAGATCACCGGAACAGTCAGCGATAACCAAGGTATTCCTCTTCCCGGTGTGACAGTTGACGCCGACAGCCCGACTCTGATTGGTTCAGCTTCGGCAACCACCGACATCAACGGAGTCTACCGTCTGTTCGGTTTGTCCTCTGGAAGGTATACCCTAAAGTTTACCCTGCAAGGCTTTAACACCGTTGTCCGTCAAGACATTGTCGTCCGTGTTGAGCAGTCCATCAGAGTGGATATCGAGATGACTCCTGGTGCTATAGAAGAAGAAATCACGGTTATCGGACAGTCTCCTCTGGTCGATGTCAAGAGCACCACAAAGGGCATGACTCTGACCAGAGAGATGTTCGAGATGCTGCCCAGGGGCAGAAATTTCGACACACTGGTCACAGCGGTTCCTGGTGTTAACCAAGAGCCCTATCTGGGAGGTCTTTCCGTCGACGGCGCCAGCGGTGCTGAGAACATGTACTACATCGACGGAATGGACATCACCAACATGGACCAGGGCGACAGTGACCAATCAGCAGCCTTTGAGTTTGTGGATGAGGTCCAGATTGTTGCCAGCGGATACCAGGCCGAGTTTGGTGGGTCCATGGGCGGTGTTATTAACGTCATCACCCGTGCCGGTGGAAACGAGTTCCACGGAGAGCTGATCGGCTACTATTCGGGAAGCCGCCTCGACGGCACAGAGAGAGACACCCTTCGGCTGGATCCGCTAGATCCGCTCAAAGCTGAGTATGTGAACTACCAGACCGGAGATGGATTGGACGCAGCTCTTGGCAAAGACGAGATCAACAGATATGAAGTCGGCTTCAGCCTTGGCGGCTATATCGTCAAAGACCGCCTGTGGTTCTTCGGCTCCTTTTTACCTGTCTTTAGGGATACCACACGGTCCGTTGATTGGGTACCTGCAGGAACAGCTCCAGCAAGTGATCATACACAGAAGCAGACCTACTGGAACGGCCAGGTCAAGCTGACCGCACAGCCTATGAAGGACCTGAGGCTGGCTGCCGCGGTTGTCAACAACTTCTACAAATACAGAGGCGTTCTGCCTGCTCGAGACGGAACAGGGAGCTCGACTCGAGATTATGCCGGACAGGGTTTTGATTATCCGAATATTAGCGGCACATTAACTGCGGATTATACTGTGGGATCCAACCTGTTCTTAAGCCTGCGTGGTGGTTATTTCAACAATAACCAAACCAACCAGATGCCTCCTGCTCTGGGAATCCCCAGATGGAGATTCATGAAGGAAGCCCCAGGTTATGCCAATACAAACAACCTGATGTTTCCTGAAATTCCTGCTAGCCTCCAGCATCCAAGCGCGTGGTACAACATCTCCGACACTGAGTTGAATCAGACAAACAAGAATATCCGGAATAGGATAGCCATCAACTTTGACACCACCATGTATATGAACCTGGGCGGTGAGCATGCCTGGAAATTGGGTGTGCAGGCTGTCCGTATCGAGGAAGATATCGATAGTACGGCTCAAAATGTCTACGTCTTCCTAGGCTGGGATAGAGATTTCACCTGGTTGGATACAGGAAACACTGAAAGAGGAACCTACGGTTACTACGGTGTCCGCGGTGGAGACTCCGGACCTTACGGCACCTTTGCCAATCCCAACAGCACTCGCTGGGCCCTGTACCTGCAGGATAGTTGGACACCCAGCTTTGCCAACAACAAGTTAACCGTGAACCTTGGAGTGAGACTCGAAAAAGAGGACATCCCCAGCTTCTCCGACCTGCCCGAATACGATTATCCACCGGTTCAGTTCGACTTCACGGATAAGATTGCGCCCAGATTAGGGTTTGTCTATGACGTGTACGGTGATGCCAGCACCAAGATTTTCGGAAGCTACGGCTGGTACTACGACGTCATGAAACTCGACATGGCTGTGGGTTCTTACGGCGGATTCAAGTGGATCAGCGACTACTACACACTGGATGACTATGACTTCACGAAAATCACAAAAGACAATGCCGGAGCCTGCGGGAGATATCTGACCACCTATAACTGGCGGGAACCTTCCTTTGACTCCACTGACCCGGACCTTCTGCCCACACTTCAGTCAGAGCTCACTTTTGGAGCCGAGAGAAAGCTGATGGAGAACCTCTCTGCTTCTGTGCGAGTGGTGTACAAACATCTCGTGCGGACCATCGAAGACGTGGGTGTTCTTACCGCAGGTGGTGAGTCCTACTACACATCCAACCCCGGGTACGGTTATACCAGGCCTGTAAGTGAAGGTGGAGAGTTTGCCGACATCTTTCCAGCATGCCCAACGGCTAAACGTAATTACTGGGGCGTCAACATTGCCCTGGATAAGCGGTTCAGCGACAACTGGATGGGCGGATTCTCCTACACCTGGAGCCGGCTCTATGGTAACTACGCTGGTTTGGCCAGCTCCGACGAGTGGGGAAGAAACGATCCCAATGTCGAGAGGTACTGGGATCTGTGGTGGCACATGTGGGATAGGAATTTGGACGAGATCGTAGGCAACCTCAACACCGACCGGCCGCACCAGTTCAAGTTCTACGGTTCCTATGTTTTCCCGTTCGGTTTGACCCTGGGAACGGTTATCAATGCCATGAGCGGAATTCCTGTAACCAGGGAGCTGCACACCGGATTGGAAGGATATTATCCGGATGGCCGCTTGACCGACGGACGTGCTCCTTTCCTCTGGTTTGCCGACCTGTATGCCGAGTACAACCTGAAGGTCACGGATCAATACAGAATCCAGTTGAGTATCAATGTGGACAATGTTTTTGATATATCTACTGCCCGTCGTGTGTACGCCATGATGAACCAGACATCCGCTGTGCTGACCGACGCGGAAAGACTGGCTGGATGGACATACGACAATGACGCCCACACCGTCACCAGCAATGCCAGAACGTTGACCTACATAGCTGATCCCCGGTTCTTGAAGGAAATGGCTTATTATCCTCCCCTCTCAGCTCGAATCGGAATCAAGTTCATCTTCTAATTATTCTGTAGCTTAAGGAAGTACAAAACCCCCCTCCCGGGAAGCCGGGAGGGGTTTTTTTTTTATCATTGCAAACTCCTCCATGTCATTGCGGGTGACCTTCTTTGTTATCGCTGATGAAGTGAAGCAATCCCCTTATAAAGAATGCAGGTATTCTCTTGATTAATTCTAAGGACTGAGGGTGCTGTCTATTTTATCTTGGCAATATACTCCAGGATGTTTTGCACTGTTGGCGCTTCTGGCGAATTCGGATCCATCTCCAGGAATTTTTTAAAGTTCGCTTCGGCATTGCTGTAATCGCCTTTGTTGAGATAGACATAGCCCAGCTTTAAGTAGGGAAGAGGCCAGTCGGGCTTGATCTGGGTGGATATGGTGAAATAGTGGATTGCCTCGTCAATTTTCTGAGTGGAAAAATAGATCTCCCCCACGTTGTAGGCCAAGATTTCATTTTCCGGGTAAGCCTCGATGGACTGCTCGAAGTAGCTCTGGGCCTTTTCAAAGTCCTGTATCTTGAAATAGCACTCGCCGATTCCAGCTAGAGCCCTGGCTGTCATCTCTTTTCCCATCGCTTCATCTTCCTTTGCCAGTTCGAGGACTTTTTGGTAATTTTCCAGGGCCTGCTCAGTATCCCCTTTTTCCCTGTAGCAGTCACCGATGCTGGCATAAGCTTGGTAGGCTTCGGGATTTTGTTCCAGAAACTGCTGCATGAGCGATATGGCCTCATCGTATTTTTGCTCCTTGAACAAGACGTTGGCTTGTTCCAGCATATTCAAAGAGCCTTGGATTTTGAGTAATGCACCCCCTCCTTCAATTTTTTTCAAGCTCAGGGTCACCCTGGGATTTCGTTCGAGCTGCCGCACGTATACTTCGGAGAAGGATGGGATATAACCGTCTTTTGATGCGGTCACCTTCCACATGCCGGTGCCCAAGCCCAGAACAGCCCATTCACCTTTTTTATTGGAGGTGGCCTCTTTTTTAAGTTCCATATTTTCTATGAATTCACAGACAATTTTCGCTGATGGGATGCCGTTTTGGCTCTCATCCACGACCGAGCCGGATAACCGGCCTTTTCCCCTTCCAGCCTGGGCCCATGCACAGCCGGCTAAAAAGAAAGAAATGATGATCCATATGAAGGCTTGTTGGTATGATTTCCTAAACATATTGTCCTCCGGTTATTCTATTATTGCAAAAAACACTTCTTTTTCAAGAAATAGTTGAGAAACCTTATGATTTTCAGCTCACGCGTTTTTATGTGTCCTTTAATAGATAGAAACCGTTTCTCTTAAACTGTAAATTTGATTGTTCGGCTTATCCGGTTCTGGTCTTCTTTGTTTTCGAGTTCGATGGTAATCGAATACTCTCCGGATTCGAGGCTGGTGGAAAATTCCATCACATAATCTTCTCCCAGAACCTCCTCCAGGTTTTCCTCGGCAAAGGAAATCGGGTAGTCGTCTTTCTTTTCCCAGACGCGATTTCCTGAGGAATCGAAGATTTGAAGTGATACGGCTAAGGTGGTTTCCCAAATACCCTCTTTTTCCTCGAACCATATGCCTTCGTAGGGAATGAGAATCCGGAAGATGACTTCCCCTTCATCGGTTTTTTGTATCTTTTGGTCAAAGTCAAAGACAATATCTTTTTTGGCGATCCTGGGTTTCTCGGCCATCTGGGCGCGGTTTATTTCTGCGATATGCCGGGCACCAAGTGGAGTGAGTTTGTAGTCTCCGTTCCAGTCGGTATCGACAAACACGATAGGGAAAAAACCGTAGTACCAGACCTCTTCCGGGAAATCATAATATTCGCGTCCCCTCGGATAGGTATAACGCTCCATAGGGGGGCCGAGCAGGATATAGACTCTTCCTCTATCCTGAAGCCATCCTGGACCGCCGCCCTTAAAAAGCAGGTTCGCCATTTCGATCCGCTCGAAATATTCTTTCTTGAACTCGTTCTCTTCTGTATTCGGGTCCGGGTCTCTTTTTCCCCAGAATTCTTTGATAAAAGCCTCTTTTTCTGAGGGGGGAAGATTAAGGAATATCTTTCGCTCTTGCCTTGTGATGAGATATCTCACCTTGGAGTAAAATTCTTTGCTGTCTGGATCGAGGTTTTTCTCCAGTTTATGCAGTGCACAAAACCCCAGAAATCCCAGGAAAAACAAAATAAGGGAGAAATATGAGATTGTTTTTCTCATTTCTGCCTCTTTATTGATTCAACCGTCTTTTTCAGATCCTCCTGATTCGGTTTGATTTCCAATGATTTCTCCCAGGCAATCAAAGCCTCTTCCATGTTGCCCAATCGGTAATAACATTCCCCTGTGGAGTTTAGAATCTGAATGTTGGTGCCGAAACGGGTAAGATAGTCTTTGTAATAGGCTATGGCCTCCGCGTATTCCCCCAGCTCCTGGCATGATTTACCCAATACAGACAGGAATTCGTATTTTTCCTGTTTCTTCAAAAAAGGAAGAGCGATTTCTTTGACCTTCCGGTATTCCTTCTCAGCAGAGAGAATCCGGGCGAAATCCAGGCCGTATTTGGCCGATTGCGATTGTTTTCTGAATGCTTCTTCCAGCAGGGAATGCGCTTTTTGCAGCTCTCCTTTGTTTTGGTATTGGAGGCCCAGGATGTTGGCATAAAGGGGATCATCCGAGGAAGGCATGGGAAAGGAAAGCACCCAAGGTCTGGGAATGGTCGGCCGCAGGGAGATGTAGAAGTGACCCTGGGAAAAGAGAACCTCTTTGTTGTTATCATCAAGTAAAGCAACTCTGATCTTGTAGTTGGCCGGCGGATAATCTGCGAGCGGGAATTCTTCCAGAAAATGGGTTTTGTCAGGATAGTCAGCAATCTTTTTAGAAAAAGAATGAATTTTCTCTTCTTCTTTGAACAGTGAATATTCCAGGATTCCCTGGTCTGACAATTCTTCGGTAAGGCCGAAGATCTGGAAGAAGAGGTAGAGAGTCTCGTTTTTTGAAAAGTCGTTTCGGGGAGATGGCACAAGTTGCGTGCCTCCGATCAGCAGAGGCTTATTTTTTCCTTTGTATTTGGAATCCTCGACAATCCTGTTGGCAAATGTCAGGTCGCTCATGATAAGAGAAGAAGCCTCAGGGATGGTGAAGGAAACTTCAAAGGAAGTGAATTCTTTGGATATGGTGTTTTTCATCAGTACATCAAATTTATAATTTCCTTCAACCAAAGGAAACAAATCCTGAAAGCTGAACAGTTTTTCGCGGATGTTGTCGAGCTGGTTTTGATTGAGTTTGATGGGGACTCTCCGGTCGTACTGATAAACAGTTTTTCCTTCCAAGTCAGAGACTTTGCCATTGACTTCAAAATTGCTGTAGTATTGGTCTCCTACATTTTCTATAGAAAATTTGCTGGGTTCGATGAGATAGTGGACAAAGAACATGCCTGATTTATCTTGGATTACCCTCACCAAGGCATCATTGTCGATGTAATTGGCGGAGTAATCGACCTCGATGAAGTCTTTGTACTTGAGGAGCTTTTCCGCGTAAGCATCTTTGACTTTCTCATGAGGGGCGGTGGGAATCATCTGGGAAATGAGAATCTCCGAGGCTAAAGACGGAGAGGGCAGGTGTTGGGCTTCGCTGGGGATCAGAGTCAAGGAGATGCCGGCGACAGTAGGTTCTATTCCCATAAGTTCCCGGTAAGCGGACAGATAGTCCATGGGGTCTCCCTTGAAATTGATGAGCAGGTGTTGGGGCCCGAATTTTATAGGCGAGTACATCTCGTACTCACCGATTCCACTTCTTTTGAAGAAGACCACATTAAAGGTATTGGGGAGTCCGTACTCGGCCATGCCGTTGTAAAACCAGATAATTGTGGGATAGATCTCAGATTCATTTTCATACCTTTCGATCGTATTGGGCTCACCCAGGGTGATGTAGATCCGTCCTCTTACTGTCCGCCAGCCCGGCCCCGGTGATGCCCGGCCGAATGTTTGATTACTATAGCTGATGCGGCGGTAGTGCTCTTCTTTATATTCATTTTCAGGTGTATTGGGATTGGGGTCTCGCTGTTTCCAGAAGGCCTCGATGAACATCTTCCGTTCTCTATCGCTTTCAAGCTGGAGGAAGACATCTTTTTCCTTGGGAGTGATGATATAGACGACCTCTTCCTGCAACCAGGCTCTGTGGTTTTCCGGCAGGTCTTTGGGAGATTTTTTCTTGGGATTCCCGAGGGCAGGAAACAAAAAAATCATGCAGAGAAACAAAGATGTAAAAATATGTCTTTTCAATGGGTTTCCTTCCAAATATCATTATAAAACTTTGGAGAAAAATGTGCAAGACGTCAATTCGGTGACCAGTCCATTCGTTAAGAGGATACTTAATTACAAAGCCTATGGGATTACTAATTGGGTATCCTGTCCCCAAATTAGATGAAAAAAGGGGAAAAATAGAACCTCCCCTTTTATTATTTTTTATCAGCAATGATGACCGAGAGATTTTTCTCCTTGAGCATGTCATTGAAAGCCGGCACATCGGTTTTAATCAATTCGTCCAGCTTTCCGTTATAGATTATCATGCGTTTTTTAAGCAGTTCATGCACTTCAATCTGCTGTTTGTTCGGGGCAAAATCGACCATAGAGGCCACATCTCCTGCAAGCACCGAAAGCTTGCAGTACAGCATATTCGGATATCTAAAAGACTTTGAGTCGCCTTCTGCTGTCATAGGCTGGAATATTTTGTCCTCCACAGCCCTCAGCTTTTTATCGAGTTCGTCTGCAGCAGTAATTACAGAGGCATGGCTGCTGCCTTTCAGGATATCTTTCAGGTCATAAATCTGTTTTCTCATCCATTCGATCTGGCTGATCATATCAGACACGGTATTGATATTGCCGCGGAGTTCAAGTAGCATATTGAGTTGGGCCCGGATACCTGCTTCGCTTTCGGCCGAACGCGGGTCTTTCTTCACAACTAACTTCCGGCTGAGTTCCGCTCCATCGACAGAAAGCTTCACAGTGTAGTTCCCAGGTGCTGCGAGCGCTCCGTAAAAACCTCCACTTGTCCCCCAGCTCAGTATGGGGTACCATCCTTCCTGCTCCCATGTGGTTCTGAATCTTTTTTCCTCAACGACATGAGGGTTTCCTGGAGGTTTGGTTCTCAGCTTTGCCCTTCTTGCCGCCTCGTATCTCAGGTTCCATGAGACCCGGTTTATCCCCGCTTTACGGCTTCCGCGGAGTGTATTCACTGTTCGTCCCTCTTCGTCCAGTATCGTGATTTTAACATTTCCTTTTGGAGCCGTATTCAGATAATAGTTAATGAAAGCCTGTGGATTGACCCTTGCGCCTCCGGTTACGCTGTGCAGCCGGTAAGCCTGCCGCGGTACAAAGAGATGAACGTCCGACTTGAGGACTTCATGAGTAAGCTGCTGGAGAGGTGTGATGTCGTCCATGATCCAGAATCCGCGGCCGTAGGTTGCCACGACAAGGTCATTAAAATGTTCCTGTATGACCATATGGTGGACAGGCGCGTGAGGCAGGTTGTTTTGCAGAGGAAGCCAGTTTTTACCGTCATTAAAGGAAATGTAGATAGCATTCTCTGTTCCCAGATAGAGCATCCCTTTCCTCACCGGATCTTCATGTATCCAGTGGGCATAACTGAATACGCTCCTCGGGATATCGGAGCTGATAGATTTCCAGCTCTTTCCGTAATCGTCAGTCTTATATACAAAAGGATCCCGATTGTTCATCTGGTGAAAGTCCACTGTCATGTAACAAGTTCCGGCATCGTACCTGGAGGGCTCCAGGTTGCTTACAGTGCCCCATGGAGGAAGATTTTGTATATTTTTTGTGACATTGGTCCAGTTAGCGCCGCCGTCCCTGGTTATATGCACGAGTCCGTCATTGGTGCCGGCCCAGATACATCCTTCCTCGATGGGCGACTCGGCTATGGCGAACACGATGCACCCGTACTCAACGCCCAGGTTGTCTTTTGTAAGGCCACCGGAAAGGCCCATCTTGCTCTGGTCATTGGTGCTGAGGTCCGGACTGATCACTTTCCAGCTTCGACCTCCGTCTGTTGTCTGATGTACGCACTGGCTTCCGACGTAGACTTTATTGTGGTCGTGCGGTGATATGGTGATAGGGAAGGTCCAGTTGAAGCGGTACTTAAGAAGGCCTGCGGGTGAACCGTAAGCCGATTCCGGCCATACCTGGACTGAACGCATGTGTCCTGTCCTGTAGTCAACACGTGTGAAGTCTGCATTGTAGCTTCCTCCCCACACGATGTTATGGTCAACAGGATCCGGAACAATAAAACCGCACTCGCCTCCTGCCGTTGCCTGCCATTCATTAGGAGGCGTTCCCCAGGACCTGCGGCTTGATGCGGTGCTCGGCCCTTTATAGCCGTTTCCGTCCTGCATGCCGCCGTAGACATAGTACGGAATCTGATTGTCTACTGCCACATGGTACATCTGTGCGATGGGAAGAGCGATTCTTTTCCATGTTTTCCCCCGGTTGAGGCTTATTATGACGCCCCCGTCGTCGCTTATCATCATCCTGTCCGGAATGAGGGGGTCGGCCCACATGTCGTGGCAGTCGCCGCTCCAGCGAACTGTTTCCGAGGTTATGCCGCCGTCATATGTGATGCTCGGGCTGTTGGCAGCAAAATAGACTTCATTTTCATCGGC